>OHJT01000316.1_pt1 | contig 42311 bp, 39 predicted proteins | sample 1568651 | NCBI WGS metagenome assembly OHJT01 (sample SAMEA3879608, study PRJEB24766) | human gut metagenome | biome: human-associated habitat; feature: feces | place: USA | collected 1985/1987 | reverse complement strand
CGTTCCGCTCTGCAGAACGCTGCTTCCGTTGCTCAGATGATTCTGACCACCGAGAGCCTCGTGGCTGACAAGAAGGAGCCCACGCCTCCGGCTGCTCCGGCTGCTCCCGACATGGGCGGCATGTACTAATCCGTACCAGTCTTTCTTAATAAGATACGCCAGAGAGGTGGAATTTCTCTTCGGAGAGGTTCCACCTCTTTTTATGTATACCCTGCACCCCTGCTGCCCACCCTAACCATACGGAAAGGGGGCGCGGGGATGTCCGGCAAACGGGTGCTGGCGGTGTATGCTGCCTTGCTGCTGGGGTTTATGGTGGTGCTGTGCCGGTTGTATCTGCTGGCGCAGCACCCCGCCTATGCCGCGCGGGCGGCGGCGCAGAGCACGGTCACCCTGCAGCTGCCCGCCCGGCGGGGCAGCTTTTACGATGCACAGGGGCAGCTGCTCACCGGGTTAGAGGAGCGCTGGCAGGTGGTGTGTTTTCCCGGGCAGGGCAATTACGACCGCCTGTATGCCTGCACCGATGCCGCCGGACAGGCGCTTTTGTACCGCAGCCGCAGCCGCGCTGCGCCGTTTTTGCTGGAGGTGAACTGCGACCCCGCCCGCCTTGGACTGACCGGTTACCCCACCGCCCGGCGGTATGCCGCAGTGCCGTTGTGTCAGCATCTGCTGGGCTATCTGGATGGCACAGGTCACGGCGCTGCCGGGCTGGAAAAGGCATTGGACGCCGTGCTTTCCGGCACAGGGGAGCACAGCAGCCTTGTCTGCGCCGTGACGGCGCAGGGCACGCTGCGCACCGGAGAAACACCTAAGCTTTTGCAAGCCGACAGCGGGGCGCTGGGTGTGCAGCTGACCATCTCCCGTCCGGTGCAGCGGGCGGTGGAAGCGGTGGCGTCCACCACTATGCAAAGCGGCTGCATTCTGGTGCTGGATACCGCCACGGCGGCGGTGCGCGCCAGCGTCAGTGTGCCGGGCTACGACCCGGAGCACCTTGCCGACAGTTTGCAGGCGGCGAACAGCCCCTTCCTGAACCGGGCGCTGCAAAGCTATGCGGTGGGGTCGGTGTTCAAGCCGGTGCTGGCGGCGGCTGCACTGGAAGCGGGCTTGCAGCCGGTTTTCGAGTGCACTGGCGCGGTGGTGGTGGATGGGCAGATCTTCCGCTGTGCGGGCGGGGTGCCGCATGGGCAGGTAGACCTTGCCGCTGCGCTGGAAAAAAGCTGCAACGGCTATTTTATCTGCCTGGGGCAGCAGCTGGGCGCGGAAAAACTGTTGGACGCCGCCAAGGCGTTCGGATTTGGACAGAGCCTGCCGCTGGCAGAAGGGCTTGCCGCCGAGGCCGGGCAGTTGCCTGCCCCGCAGGAGCTGGTGCAAAGCGGACAGCTGGCCAATTTCAGCTTTGGGCAGGGCAGTCTGCTGGCGACACCCATGCAGATTGCGGCACTGTTCAACACCATTGCAGCGGACGGCGTATACCGCGCGCCCTATGTGCTGCAAGCCACGCTGGACGAGACTACCGGGCAGCCGGTGGAGCCCCTTAGCCACCCTCGGGGACGGCGGGTGCTCCCGGCGCAGAGCGCAGCGCTCTTGCGCACTATGTTAGTGCAGGTGGTGCAGCAGGGCACCGCGCAGGATGCCGCCGGGGTTTCCGGCGGGGCGGGCGGCAAGACCGGCACTGCTCAGACCGGGCAGTTCACCCCGGAGGGCACCGAGCGCTGCAACCTGTGGTTTGCGGGGTTCTGGCCGGCAGAAAAGCCCCGCTACACCATTGTGGTGCTGCAGGACGGCGCGGTGCATACGGCGTATTCCGGTGCAGCCATCTTTGCACAGGTGTGCGCCGCGCTGGAAGCGGCGGGATAAATGCGCGGATTCCGCTTGCAATTTTGGCTTTGTTATGCTACTATATAGTTGTGTTTTTGCGTGGATTTCCATATTTACAAATAAAAGGAGCGTTACGATTCATGTCTGTTATCGAAATTGTTGGCGGTGCCATTCTGCTGGTGGCTTCGCTGGTCATCGTTTTCCTCACCCTCATGCAGCACACCCACGGTCAGGGTCTGTCCGGTGCCATCAACGGCAGCGTGGGCGGTGCCAACAATGCACGTCTGACCCCGGCGGATCAGATGCTGGCTAAGGTCACCCGCATTGCAGGCGTGGTGTTCTTTGTGGTCGCTATTCTGGCCTGCCTGTTCGCAGGCCGTCTGGCAGGCTGAGAAGGCGTTGCAGCCCCGTGAACGGACGGGGCTGTTTTTCTGTGCAGAAAAAAGTGCGGGCAGCCGGTTCTGCGGGCTGCCGCAAAGAGGGGACAGGGGAAAGCGCCCGTCCCAAGGCAGGGCTGTGCTCCGCAGGAGATGCACGGCCACGGAAGTGAAGGAGAAAATATTTTATGGCAATGCGCGATAAAATTGAGCACGCGATCCAGAATCAGCCGTGCACCGTAAAGGATCTGAAAAATAAGTTCGGCGGGGATCGCGGCGCAGACCGCAAGGTGATGGAGGCCGTGGACCAGCTGGTGCACGAGGCCGTCATCTGCCAGCGTCAGGGCGTGTTCTTCACCGTGCGCAGCGGCCGTGCCGACAAGGCACTGCTGTGCAAGGTGGTAAAGCTGGGCAAAAACTTTGCCTTTGTCATGCTGGAGGACGGCACCAGCGATATCTTTATCCCCGGCCGGTTCACCCGCGGCGCAATGCCCGGCGACAAGGTGCTGGTGGAAAAGTTTGCACACCCCCGGGTAGAGGGCAGCGATGAGGGCGAGATCCTTGCTGTTCTGGAAGAGAAGAACGCGCTGGTGGGTACCATGCACCGCATGGAGGGCCGCCTGAAGTTCGTACCGGACGATTGCCCCGCTATCTCCATGCAGGTCATGCGGGACTGCGAAGGCAGCGCCAAGGACGGCGACAAGGTGGCAGTGGAGATCCTGCTGCGCGGCAACCGTCAGGAGGATCACCGCGTGGGCGTGGCCATGCGCTTTGGCAGCTGTGACGAAGCCAAGCGCTGCGCAAAGGCACTGCTCTACGCGCAGGATATCCGCAGCCGCTTCCCGGACAAGGTGCGGGACGAAGCCAAAAAGCTGGACAACGCCGAGGTGTCTGCTGCGGACTGCGAGGGCCGCATGGATCTGCGCGCTCTGCCCATCTTTACCATCGACAGCGCCGAGACCAAGGATATCGACGATGCTATCAGCCTGACCAAGACCCCGGACGGCGGCTTTGAGCTGGGCGTGCATATCGCGGATGTTTCCAACTACGTCAAGCCCGGCACCGAACTGGACAACGAAGCCTTCAGCCGCGCTACCAGCGTCTACTACGCCGATCAGGTGGTGCCCATGCTGCCCAAGCAGCTGTCCAACGGCATCTGCAGCCTGAACGAGAATGAGCTGCGTCTGGCCTTCTCCTGCCTGATGCGTCTGGACAAGGACGGCAACCTGACCGACTACCGCTTCGTCAAGTCCATCATCCGCAGCCGGGTCAAGGGCGTGTACTCCGAGATCAATGCCCTGCTGGCCGGCAACGCCGATGACGAGCTGACCGGCAAGTACCACGAGGTACTGGCACAGCTGCCTGCCATGAAGGAGCTGTACGGCCACCGTGCCCGCCTGCGCAAGGAGCGCGGCTGCATGGATATCGAGAGCGGCGAGGTAAAGCTGATCCTCGATGAGGACGGCCACTGCATCGATGTGAAAAAGCGCACCTCCGGCGAGAGCGAAGCCATGATCGAGGAGTTCATGCTGCTGGCAAACCAGTGCGCCGCCCACTTTGCCCGGGTGAAGCAGATCCCCTTTGTGTACCGCGTGCATGAGGAGCCCAACGCCGAAAAGCTGGAGCGTCTGCACGGTCTGCTGCAGGCCTGCGGCGTCAACGACCACTTTGCCAAGGACGTGCCCACCCCCAAGGAGTTGAGCGCTATTCTGGAGGGCGTGCGCGGCACTGCCTATGAGCAGATCATCAACACCGGTATGCTGCGCTGTATGTCCAAGGCTGTGTATGAGGAAAAGCCCAAGGGTCACTACGGTCTGGTTCTGCAGGACTATGCCCACTTCACCAGCCCCATCCGCCGCTACCCGGACCTGGCTATCCACCGTATCATGACCGCCCAGCTCAAGGGCACCGATAAGGACACCATGATCCTGCGTTACAGCGAGTTTGCCGAGGATGTCAGCAAGCAGGCCAGCGAGCGCGAGGTGATCGCCATGCAGATCGAGCGCAAGGCCGAGGACTGCTACAAGGCCGAGTATGCCCGCCGCCATCTGGGCGAGTGCTACGAGGGCCGCATCTCCGGCGTGACCCAGCGCGGCCTGTTCATCGAACTGGAAAACGGCGTGGAGGGCTTTGTGCCCGCTTCCAGCCTGACCGCCACCGGCACTATGCTCACCGAGGGCGTCCGCCTTTCCGACCCTGTTTCCGGCAAGAACTGGAATCTGGGCGATACCATGATGATCACCATCGTGCGTGCAGACGTCAATCTGGGCAAGATCGACTTTGAGGTCGCCCCGGAAAGCGCAAAGCAGTAACCTTATAATAGAACAAAAGCAGACTGCCCCCGAAGCAGTGCACAAGACCGTGCTGCTTCGGGGGCGGTTTTTATGTTTTACGGGGGATAGGCGGGGCGCTGTCGTCCGTAAGACCAAGGATATAATCTGTACTGGTATGGTAGAGGTGAGCAAGCTGGATCAGCACCTCGGTGGGGATATCCCGCTTGCCGGTCTCGTAATTGGAGTAGCAGACCTGTGTGCATTTCAGATACGCCGCAACATCCTTTTGCAGCAGATCACGATCCTCTCGCAGATCTCGGATACGTTGATACATGGTGCTTACCTCAAAGGCTTTATTCAAGGTAAAGTATAGGCATAACGAAATGTTATATTGACATATAAAACAAAATGTTATATCATAGAATCGCGTCGGGAACAGCTGTGAATCTCCGGCGCAAAAGGGGAGAACATCATGAAACTGGAATTCCGGCAGACGGTGACCTGCAACCATCTTACGCTTGCAAGGGCCTGCAAAACCATTGACTGGCAGCAGCCGCTGCCCCGGTGTGGAGAATATGTGACCGGGCTGGATACGCTGGACGGCGAGCAGGAACTGCCGGTGCGCAAGCTGCTGCACCGGACACAGGACGGCAGCTGCCTTGCAGAGCTGCCGGGCTTCAACATTGCGCAGCTGCGGCTTTCTTACCGGGAGCTGGAGCAGCTGGCCGAAAAAAAGGGCTGGACGCTGCAAAAGCTGTAAAAAAGTTAAAATTCCCTCTTGCATTCTGCCTGATTCGTGCTATAATAGTAAGGCAATCGTTTCCAAGGCCGCTCGACGGGGTAGCCGATATTGAAGGTTGTGATGGGCACATACATTAAATATGGCCCCAATAAGTCAGAACCAGAAATGAGGTGAAAAGAATGAAACAGGGTATCCATCCGAACTACGTTGACTGCACCATCACCTGCGCTTGCGGCAACGTCATCAAGACTCGTTCCACCAAGCCCGAGATCCACGTCGAAGTTTGCTCCAAGTGCCATCCTTTCTACACTGGCAAGCAGAAGCTGGTTGACACCGGCGGACGTGTTGAGCGCTTCAATAAGCGTTTCGGCCGTAAGTAATTATAGGCTATCTCATGCCGCTTCCTTCGGGAGGCGGCATTTTTGCGTTTTGCGCGGGCAAATGTTTCGTTTTCCCACACAGGATTGTCTTAATTTAAACACATTTTCCGTCTAAACTATAGCAGTTCCAAACCGGAAAGCGCTGCGTCCATGCCGCTTTCCGCAAAACAGCTTCTGAATAAAAGGAGAGTTTGCTGTGATCGAAGTTTCTCACCTGAGCAAATCCTACGGCAGCCGCCCTGCCGTGCAGGATCTCTCGTTTACGGTGCCGGACGGCCAGATCTACGGCCTGCTGGGGCCCAACGGCGCGGGCAAATCCACCATTATGAATATCCTCACCGGCTATCTGGCACCCACCGAGGGCGAGGTGAAGGTAGCCGGGTTCCGCCTGCCGGAGCAGGCGCAGCAGGCCAAAGCCTGTGTAGGCTACCTGCCGGAGCAGCCGTCGCTCTACCCGGAAATGACCGTGCAGGAGTATCTGGACTTTGTGGCAGAGCTCAAGGGGGTCAAGCGTGCGCAGCGCAGGCAACAGGTGCTGGCTGCTGCCCGCCGCACCGGGCTGGAAGAAGTACTGCCCCGGGTCATCCGCAGCCTGTCCAAGGGCTACCGTCAGCGCGTGGGCATTGCGCAGGCGCTGCTGGGCAGCCCGCAGCTCATCATTCTGGATGAGCCCACCGTGGGGCTGGACCCCGCGCAGGTCATCGAGATCCGCAACCTCATCCGGGAGCTGGGCAAGGCGCACACGGTCATCCTGTCCAGCCACATCCTCAGCGAGGTGCAGGCGGTGTGCCAGCAGGTGCTCATCCTCTCCAAGGGACGTCTGGTGGCTGTGGGCAGCCCGGAGGAGCTGGGCGAGACTTTGAACCCCGGCAGCCGCCTGCGCGCCACCGCGCAGGGCGAGACCGATACCGTGCTTGCCGCAGTGCGCAGCGTGCCGGGTATCTGCCGGGTAGAACTGGAAAGCGCTGCAGACGGTCAGGTCACCTTTACCGCCGAGAGCGAGGATGCCGCCGACCGCCGCGCTGCCGTGTCCCGGGCACTGACCGAGGCCGGCTGCACCGTGCTGGCGCTTGCTGCCGAGAACCGCAGCCTTGAGGAGGTATTCCTTGCGCTGACCGAAAAAACGCCGGAGCAGGAAGCCCCGGCAGAAGGGGAGGGGAAATGAGATGCTTGCCATCTTTAAACGAGAGCTCCGCAGCTGCTTTCACGGCATGATCGGTGCGGTGCTTACCGCCTTTATGCTGGCGGCTACGGCCATCTACTTTGTGGCGCTGAATCTGGGCTACGGTCTGCCGGATTTTGGCTACTACACGCTGTACCGCACCATTTTTGTGCTGCTGCTCTACATCCCGGTGCTCACCATGCGCTCCTTTGCGGAGGAACGCCACAGCCGCACCGACCAGCTGCTGCTCACAAGCCCGGTGTCGGTGGGCGGCATCGTGCTGGGCAAATATTTTGCCCTTTGCGTCATTTTTGCGCTGCCCTGCCTTGTGGATGCGGGCATGATCCTTGTGCTGAAGGTGCTGGGCGCTACCGGCACCAGCACGCTGGCCAACTTTTATGCCCTGCTGTGCTATTACCTCATGGGCTGCGCCGCCATTGCCATTGGGGTATTCCTTTCCAGCCTGACTGAAAACCAGATCATCGCCGCCGTGTCCGGTGTGGCAGCGCTGCTGCTGGCCTATATGATGCCCAGCCTGCGCACCATGTTCACCACCGGCAGTGCGGTGGCGCTGGCATTGTTCACCGCCATTGCCGCCGTGCTCAGCGTGGTGGCGGGGCTGCGCAGCAAAAGTTTTACGCTGGGCTGTCTTTCCTTTGCGGGGTGCTGCGTGGCGCTTACAGCGCTGTTTCTGCTCAAGAGCAGCTGGCTGACCGAAGCCTTCAGCGCGGTGCTCAGCGCCCTGTGCCTGTTTACCCCCTTTGAAGAATTTGTCAACAGCAGTTTTTCCATCCCCACGCTGGTCTACTACCTGACCGTGGCAGCGGTGTTCCTGTTTTTTACCGCGCAGGGGCTGGAAAAGCGCCGCTGGAACTGAGAGGAGGCCATAACGATGAAATGGAACAAGAACGCATCCTCTCAGAAAGGCAGGGTATTCCGCAGCGGACTGCTGTCCACCGCCATGCTGGCAGCAGTGCTGGTGCTGGCGGTACTGCTCAACCTGCTGGTGCGGGCGATCCCCACAAAATATACCGAGTTCGACCTCTCCGAAGCCAAAATGTACACCCTGAGCGACAGCACCAAAGCGCTGGTGGAGGGGCTGGAAAAGGATGTGCACATCTATTACCTCTGCGAAACCGGCAGCGAGGATGCCATCATCACAAAGCTGCTGGATCACTACGCCGCCGAGAGCGGGCACCTGAGCTGGGAACAGAAGGACCCCACCCTGTACCCCACCTTTGCCGCAAAGTACGGTGCGGAGAATGTTTCCACCGGCAGTCTGATCGTCACCTGCGGGGAGAACAGCACCGTGCTGGATGCCGCCGACCTGTACGAGTACGACTACACCGACTACTACACCACCGGCTCTGCCAGCGTGACTTTTGGCGGCGAAAAGCAGATCACCTCTGCCATTTATAAGCTTACCGCAGCCGGACAGAGCCACGCCTACTATACCACCAACCACGGCGAGCAGTCCCTGACCGACTCCCTGACCGATGCACTGGACGCCCAGAATATCAACGCCCAGCCGCTGGATCTGCTCACGAGCACCATCCCGGAGGACTGCAATCTGCTTATCATCAACGCGCCCACCAGCGATTTTACCGCAGGGGACGGCCTTGTGGATGAGATCAGCCAGCTGCAAAATTATCTGGCGGCGGGCGGCAAACTGCTGCTGACCAGCAGTGTCTACGCCCAGACTCCGCAGCTGGACGCCGTGCTGGCGCAGTTCGGCCTTGCCCGCGCAGAGGGCATGGTGGTGGAGGGCGACAGCAGCAAGGCGCTGTATAACTCTGCATGGTCGCTGCTGCCGGACTACGGTACGCCCACCGAGAGCACCGCGCTGAACGGCGTGAACACCAATACCCATGTCATGTTGTCAGTGGCACAGGGCATCACGGTCACCGAGACCGAGAATGTCACCGCCGAGCCGCTGCTGAACAGCTCCTCCGCTGCCTATGCCAAGGCTGATATCGACGACCTTACCACCATGGAGCGGGAGGACGGGGATACAGACGGCCCCTTTGCACTGGCTGTCTGGGCACGGAACGAGGATACCGGTGCCGAGGTCCTCTGGATCGGCTGTCCCAACATGGATAACGAGCAGCTTTATCAGTCCATGCCCGGCAACCTGACCTTCCTGCAGGGCTGCGCTGCTTCGCTGGTGGGGCAGGATGTCCTTGTGGACACCAAGGCGCTGGAAGCCGAGCCCATCACGGTGGCAGGCTCTACCGCCGCTGCACTGGGGCTGACCTTTGTGTTTGTGCTCCCGGCGGCGGTGCTCATTGCCGGGGCAGTGGTGGTGCTGCTGCGCCGCCGCAGATAAGGAGACCGCCATGAAAACAAAACAGCGTGTCCTGCTGGCGCTGCTGGTGGCGGCAGTGCTGCTGTGCGCGGCGCTGTGGGCGGTGACCCGCAGCAACGCCAAGGCCGAGCAGGCCGCCAGTGCCGCTGCCGAGGGCAGCATCCCCCTTTCCAGCTTTGCCGCCGAGGACTTGGAGCAGATCGAGTACACCTATAACGGCGAGACCTACACTCTGCAATATTCCGGCGGCAGCTGGCAGTTGGCGCAGGACCCTGCCTATCATCTGGACGAAAGCGCCTGCAACACCATGCGCACTGCCCTGATGGCACTGAATGCCAAGCGCAGCCTGACGCCGCAGGCAGGGGAGGACTACGGTCTGGACAGCCCGCAGCTCACCGTCACGGTAACAGCGGCAGGGCAGAGCACCACCCTGACCTTCGGGGCAGAGAACCCGGTCACCGGGGATCTCTATGCGCAAAAAGCCGGGGACGATGCCATCTACACTGTCAGCGGCAACAAAGCCGCCTGCTTCCAGCTGGATAAGGCCGGGCTTTTCGGCAGCTTCTGCCCCACAGGGCTTACGGCTTCTGCCATTACGCAGGTAGCCTACACGCTGGCAGATGGAACCTCCGTCACCCTGAACGCCGTCAGCGAGCCGACCGACAGCGCCGACAGTACCTCTTCCTCCACCTACGAGACGGTGTGGCGGCTGGCTTCGGACCCCGCCGCCAGCCTTGCACAGGATAAGGTGCAAAGCCTTTTGTCGGCCTTGTGCACCTATGCCACCGCCCAAGCCACGGACGCGGATCTTGCCGCCTGTGGTTTTGATGCACCGGTATTCACCGCCGTAGTCACCAGCGAGGACGGCTCCACCGTGCAGCTGGCCTACGCCTGCGGCACGGACGGGTGGTATCTGCAGGTGGAAGGGGAACCTTCGGTATACACGGTGGACACAAGCACTGTACAGGCGCTTCTGCTGACCGAAAACGACCTGAAAACGCAGGAATGATTCCTTTTGTACGCTGCACCGAAACCAAGGTGCAGCGTATGTTTTTTTGCGGCTTTTTATAAAGTTTCAGCAAACATCGGCAGAGTGATTGACAATCCGACTGTGATTGTTTATTATAAACCGTGACAGGGTAAGTTCGTCGCGCAAAATCATGCTGCTGCGCGGGGCAGACTGCCCCGTATACGCAAAAAAGATGGGGCAGGCTCCCTGTCTTTTTTCGTATCTGAGAACAAGGAGGATAACATATAAAATGGACAACTCGGTGGTCGTTTCACTGCGGGATATCGTAGTGGAATTTGATGGACAGCGCATTCTGGATGGGCTGAATCTGGATATCCATGATAAGGAGTTCGTGACGCTGCTCGGTTCCTCCGGCTGCGGCAAAACTACCACCCTGCGCCTGATCGCAGGTTTTCTGGAGCCGAACGCCGGCAAGGTGCTGCTGAAAGGGGAGGACATTACCGGTGTGCCGCCCTACAAGCGCCCGGTGAATACCGTGTTCCAGAAATACGCGCTGTTCCCGCACCTGAATGTGTTCGAGAACGTGGCCTTTGGTCTGCGGCTCAAAAAGCTGGACGAGGACACCATCCGCCGCAAGGTGCGCGATATGCTGGAGGTCGTGGGCTTAAAGGGCTTTGAGCGCCGCAGCATCAGCCAGATGTCCGGTGGTCAGCAGCAGCGCGTGGCCATTGCCCGCAGTCTGGTCAACGAGCCGGAGATTTTGCTGCTGGACGAGCCGCTGGGTGCACTGGACCTGAAGCTGCGCAAGGAGATGCAGCTGGAGCTCAAGCGGCTGCAGCGCGAGATGAACATCACCTTTATCTACGTTACCCACGATCAGGAGGAAGCGCTTACCATGTCCGATACCGTCGTGGTCATGAACGGCGGCAAGGTGCAGCAGATCGGCACCCCGGAGGATATCTACAATGAGCCGAAAAACGCCTTTGTGGCAGACTTTATCGGCGATTCCAACATCGTGGACGGCGTGATGCACAAGGACTTTCTGGTGTCCTTCTCCGGTGTGGACTTCCCCTGCGTGGACCGCGGCTTTGCCCGGGAACAGAGCGTGCAGGTGGTGGTGCGCCCGGAGGATATCGAGGTGGTATCCCCCGTGGAAGGCCAGCTTGTGGGCGTGGTGAACGATGTCATCTTCAAGGGCGTGCACTTTGAGATGCACGTGGAGTGCGAAGGCCGCGAGTGGCTGATCCACTCCACCCGTGCCTGCACCCCCGGCGAGACCATTGGTATGCGCATCGGCCCCAACGAGATCCATATCATGGCGCGGAGCGAGGGGTGATGTGCCATGAAGATCTATGATAAAAAGCTGGCCTATCCGTACTTTGTATGGATGGTGCTGTTTACCGTTGTTCCTCTGTTCATTGTGGTGTACTACGCTATGACGGATGCCGAGGGCAACTTTACCCTGAATAACCTTACCTCCATCAGCGGCTATGGTTCGGTGTTTGCCCGCAGCCTGCTGCTGGCGCTGATCGCTACGGTCATCTGCCTTATCATCGCCTTTCCGGTGGGGTATTTTCTGTCCCGCCTGCGGGTGAACAAGCAGCACATCATGCTTATGCTGGTCATGCTGCCCATGTGGATGAACTTTTTGCTGCGTACCTACGCATGGATGGGTCTGCTCAGCGTCAACGGCCCGGTGAACACCCTGCTGGGCTTTATCGGCCTTGGCCCCTATACCATGCTCAACACCTCCGGTGCGGTGGTACTGGGCATGGTGTATAACTATGTGCCCTACATGATCCTGCCGCTGTACACCAGCATGACCAAGATCGACCAGAGCCTTGTGGAAGCTGCGCAGGATCTTGGCGCCAACACCACCAAGACCCTTGTGCGGGTGCTTATCCCCATGAGCGTGCCGGGCATCAGCACCGGCATTACCATGGTGTTCGTGCCGGCGGTGTCTACCTTTGTCATCAGCCGTATGCTGGGCGGCGGCTCCAACCTGCTGATTGGCGATTTGATCGAGATGCAGTTTCTGGGCAACAGCTACAACCTGAACGTCGGCTCTGCCATGAGCTTGGTGCTGATGATCATCGTACTGCTGTGCATGAGCTTTACGTCCAGCTTTGACGAGGATGAAATGGAGGGCGTATCCTGATGAAAACAAAACATCTGCGCCTGATGCAGCGGGTCTACATCATCCTGTTCTTCTGCTTCATGTATCTGCCCATTGCCTACATGATCGTGTTCAGCTTCAACCAGAGCAAGGGCTATTCGCTGTTCACCGGCTTCACCCTCAAGTGGTACCGCAGCCTGTTCACGAATGCGTCCATCCTCCATGCGCTGTGGGTGTCCGTTGAGGTGGCCATCCTGTCTGCCATCATCGCCACGGTGCTGGGCACGGCAGCCAGCCTTGGCATTGCCTCCATGAGCCGCAAAAGCCGCCTGCTGGTGACTAACATTACCTATATCCCGGTGGTCAACCCGGAGATCATCACCGGCATCTCCCTGATGCTGCTGTTCGTGGCCTACCAGCGCTTTGCCGCGCAGTCCGCGTGGCTGCCGGACAACATCATGGGTCTGCCCACGCTGCTCATTGCGCATATCGCGTTCAACGTGCCTTACGTTATCTTCAACGTAAGTCCCAAGCTCAAGCAGCTGGATATCAAACTGTACGAAGCAGCGCTGGATCTTGGCTGCGACCCCCGACAGGCCTTCTTCAAGGTCATCCTGCCGGAGATCAGTCCCGCCATCCTGTCGGCCTTCCTCATCTGCCTGACCTACTCCATCGACGACTTTATGATCTCCTACTTCAACTGCGGCACGGTGGAGACCCTGCCCATTGCAATCTACTCCATGACCCGTAAAAAGGTCAGCCCAGAGATCTACGCGCTGTCCACCATCATGTTCGTGGTCATCCTCAGCGTCATTCTGGTGTCCAATGCCATGGAGAGCCGCAGCTACCGCAAGGATCAGAAAACGCTGCGAGGGGAGGGCGCATGATGAAACGCATTGCTGCATTGCTGCTGACGTTGGCTGTGGCGCTGTGCGCCGCATTGCCGGTGTTTGCCGCCGGTACCATTGAGGTCACTGAGGACGTCTCGGTGTCGGACGATTACGACTGGACCCGCTTCAAGGGGCAGAATGTCACCCTGAACGTCTATAACTGGGGCGAGTACATCTCCAACGGCTCGGATGAAAGTGTGGACGTGGTGGCCGCCTTTGAAAAGCTGACCGGCATCAAGGTGAACTACACCACCTTCGACTCCAATGAGTCCCTGTACGCCAAGCTCAAGTCCGGCGCAGCCAACTACGATGTGATCATCCCCTCCGACTACATGGTGGCAAAGATGATCAACGAGGGGATGCTTGCACCCCTTGACTACGACAATATTCCCAATTTCCAAAAGATCGATGCAGGCTACCGCAACCCGGACTACGACCCGCAGAACGCCTACACCGTGCCCTATATGCTGTGCACCACCGGCATCATCTACAACACTACCATGGTAGACGAAGCCCCCACCTGCTGGGCAGACCTGTGGGATGAGCAGTATGCGGGCAACATCCTGATGTTCAACAACAGCCGCGATGCCTACGCTATCGCTGCATTTAAGAGCGGTCACAGCATCAACCCCGCCACCCCGGAAGAGGTGGACGAGGTGGTGGAGCAGCTCAAGGCACAGAAGCCGCTGGTGCAGGCCTACGTCATGGACGAGATCTTTGATAAGATGATCGGCGGCGAGGCTGCTATCGGCGTGTACTACTCCGGCGATGCCATCACCATGATCGATGATAACCCGGATCTGGCTTGGGTGTTCCCGGAGGAGGGCAGTGTGCTTTCGGTGGACTGCATGGCTGTGCCCGCCGCCAGCGAGCACAAGGAAGCCGCCGAGATGTTCATCAACTTCATGTGCGAGACCGATATCGGCAAGGCTAACAGCGAGTATATCGGCTACACCACCCCCATGCACGATGTATGGGAGGTGCTGGACGAGGATCTGAAAACCAGCGAGATCGCCTACCCGTCTGAAGAGGACGCCGCCCGCGAGAAGGTGTTCACCGCCCTGAGCGACGAGGTGAACAGCGAACTGGACCTGAAGTGGAGCGAGATGAAGAGCTACGATGAAGGCGGCGGCAGCTACCTGTTTTTGCTGTTGCTGCTGGCCATGCTGGCGCTGGCCTGCTTCAATATCTGGCGCAAGGTGCGCAGAAAGACCCGCAATCAGTATTGATCGTTCAACCAAGGCTGCCGTCCCGGACGTGGTGCGGCGGCCTTTTTCCGATAGGAGGGAAAGACTATGGAACAGTTTTATTATGAAGGCACCGCCGTGGTAGAAAATGCCGATGCAGACTGCCACAGCCTGCTCAAGGCCAGCGCCCTGCTGCGCTATGTGGAGCAGATCTCCACCATGCACGCCCGCCACTTTGGCATGGACGATAAGTTCTTTGAGGATCACGGCGTAGCGTTTCTGGTGGGCAAGCAGGCGCTGCGGTTCAGCCGCGTGCCCCGCCGTGGCGAGACTTTGACCCTTTGCTCCCGCTCAGAAAAGGCACTCCGCGGTTCCATCAAGCGCGTCACCACCCTTACGGACGAAGCCGGGCAGGAAGTAGCCATGGTGGACAGCCGCTGGATTATGTCCAGCCTTGAGAATGGACACATCCTGCGCCAGCCGGGCTGGACGGTAGAGGGATACTGGAACGAGACAGTGAAAGAGGAGCTGCCCCTTTTGCTGCATAAGCGCCGGGACAGCCTGACCAGCGCCGGCCTGTTTACGGCGCGCTACTCCCAGTGCGACCTGCACTATCACATCAACAACGCTTTTTATCTGGATATCGTCTGTGACGCGCTGCCGCTGGAGATCATGCGCGATCACGTTGTAAAGTTCGCTTCCATCAACTATCACCGCGAAGTCCCCATGGGGCAGCAGGTGGAGGTGTTCTACGCGCCTTCGGATGATGGCTGGTACTTTATTGCCAAGCGCGCGGACAAAACGGCTTTCGAGTGCTATCTGGAACTGGAGCCGGTCAAGCAGTAAACGTCCAAAGGAGAAATGCCTATGTCCAAAATCAGAGAATTGTTCGGCACCTTTTTTAAGATCGGTGCCTTTACCTTTGGCGGCGGCTACGCCATGGTGGCGCTGCTGGAGCACGAATTTGTGGAGGAAAAACGCTGGCTCACCCGGGAGGAGTTTCTGGATATGGTCGCTATTGCCGAGTCCACCCCCGGCCCTGTGGCGGTAAACAGCGCCACCTACATCGGCTATAAGCTGGCCGGGGTAGCCGGTGCGGCGGCCTCTACCCTTGCGGTGTGCCTGCCGTCTTTCGGGGTCATCTATCTTATTTCACTCTTCTTCGACCGCTTTTTGCAGCTGACGGTGGTAGCAAATGCCTTTAAAGGCATACAGGCCTGCGTCATCTACTTGATCCTATCCGCAGGGGTCAAGATGCTCAAAAATCTGCAGCGCACCCCCTTCAACACGGCAGTGGTGGCGGTGGTGCTGGCGGCCATGGTGGGCTGCTCTGTGCTGGCGGTAAAGTTTTCCTCCATCTGCTGCATCCTGTTTTGCGGCGCAGCCGGGGTGCTGACCTATGCGGCAGGGCAGATGAAAAAGAAAGGCGGCACAAAATGATCTTGTTGCAATTATTCTGGAACTTTCTGGTCATCGGTGCGGTGTCCTTTGGCGGCGGCTACGGCATGATCTCGCTGGTGCGGGAAACGGTGCTGGGGCACGGCTGGCTGACCGAGAGCGAGTTTCTCAGCTTTATCGCGGTGTCAGAGTCCACCCCCGGCCCGCTGGCAGTGAATATGGCCACCTTTATCGGCGCTTCGCAGGCGGGACTGGCAGGTTCCTTTGCGGCAACGGTGGGGGTGGTGCTGCCCTCCTTTGTCATCATTCTGCTCATCGCGGCGGCGCTGCACAGCCTGATGAAGTACGCCGGGGTCAACGCTTTTCTGGCCGGGGTGCGCCCCTGCGTGGTGGCTATGATCTTAGCCACCGCCTGCACCATGGGGCTTTCCACGCTGGGGGGCTTTACCACCGTTTCCGGCGGCTTTGCCCCGGATGTGCGTGCGCTGGCGGTGTTTGCCCTGCTGGGCATTCTGCATTTTGCCTATAAAAAGAAAACGCAGAAAGCGCCGTCCCCCATCGGGATGATCCTTCTTTCTGCGGTGCTGGGCGCGGTGCTGTGGAGCATCTGACCCGGAAAGAGAGGTTGACCAAATGAACATTACCGTGTATCTGGGCGCAAACCTTGGCACCGATCCTGCACTGCCGCAGGCTGTGCAGCAGCTGGGGCGCTGGATCGGCGAAAGCGGCAACGCGCTGGTGTACGGCGGCAGCAAAAGCGGCCTGATGGGTATTTTAGCCGACAGTGTGCTGGCCGCAGGCGGCAGGGTGACCGGCGTAGAGCCCAAGTGCTTTCTGGACGCAGAGCTGCAGCACGAGGGCCTGGCCGAATTGATCGTGACCGAGGATATCCCCGCCCGCAAGACCAGAATGATCGAACTGGGCGATGCCTTTATCGCGTTCCCCGGCGGCACCGGCACGCTGGAGGAAATCACCGAGGTCATCAGCAAGCTGTCGCTGGAGCAGTTGGACGCGCCCTGCATCCTCTACGACCTGAACGGCTACTACCAGCCTTTGCACCAGCTTTTGCAGCAGATGATCACCATGGGGCTTTCCACCCCGGCGCGGCAGAGGAACATCGCCTTTGCTGCCGACCTTGCCCAGATCCGCGCGATTCTTGAAAAATGATACTGGGAAGCTTACTTCTCAAACGTAAGGAGACTGCTGTACATGGCTTTGTGCGGTGGTCTTTTTTCATAAAATGGGATACCGGGGCGTCCGTAGACGACCCGGTATCCCGAAAAAAGAAAAAATCATTCCGCTGATTATGCCCATAGCGCACGCGGAGGGCATTTATAATCTTTCTGCGCAACCAAAAAGGCCGCTGCACAAAACGATGTGCAGCGGCCTTTTGCTATCCTGTTATGTACGCTGTGCGCGTTAAACTCAGGCGGCAGTGGTGGAAGCAGCCTCAGAAGAAGCAGTCTCGCTGGAAGCAGCCTCAGAGGAAGCGGCCTCGGAAGATGCAGCCTCAGAGGAAGCAGCCTCGCTGGAAGCAGCCTCGCTGGAAGCAGCCTCAGAAGATGCAGCCTCGGAAACAGCGGTGCTTGCAGAAGCGGCCTCAGAGGTGGAGGAAGCAGCGGTAGAAGCAGAGCCACCGCAAGCGGTCATGCCAGCAGCCAGAGCCAGAGCAACAACAGCGATGCAAATATTCTTGAGTTTCATATCAATGATCTCCTTAGTCTTCTTGTAAATGTTTAGCAGCGGGCTTTCGGTAACACCTCACTGCGATGCTATATTCTAGTCCGTTTTCGAAAAAAATCAAGAGGTTTTTGGTTGAAAGTTATAATCTATGTAAAGAATCTGCATAGTTGTCATAAAATTTCGCCAAATGTCAAAGACTTTTTGGCAAAAATAAAACTGCAAAAAGACGGGCTGCGATCTGCTGTAGAACCCGCTTTTGCAGAATGTCGCCCGGCAGTTGACCTCTTACCCGGCAGAGTGTGGTATGCTGTGGGTACAGAGCAAAGCCTGCACCGCCGGGCGGGGAACACAAAGTAGAAAAAACTTGAAATGATCTGCCGAAAATCCTTTTTATTGGACTGCAAATGTGGATAATAGAAGCATAACGAGGGACGGACATCCCCCGGAAGGCTTGAACGACAAGAACATTTGTGGAGGATAATACGATGAAAGATTTTGATTTTGGCTACTTCGGCACCGGCGATGAGGGCTATGCCCAGTACATGACCGCATTCGAGCGCAATTTCAGCACGGACAGCACCGACAGCTCTGCGTCCGATGACACAGACTGCGATGCAGACAGCTGCGACAGCAGCGAAGAGGATTTCTAAGGAGGTAAAACCATGAAGTATTATGTAACACTGACCGGCCTGAACTACCGCTACGGCACGATGCCCTTTGCAGTAGGGCAGAAGGTGCGTCTGGTCAAGGAGCCGGAGAATCAGGCCGACCGCGAAGCCATCCGGGCAGAGCTGCCGGGGCTGGGCAAGGTGGGCTATGTGGCCAACAGCACCCATACCGTAAAGGGGGACTGCTACAGTGCAGGCCGTCTGTACGATAAGATCGGCAACACCGCTGTGGCAAAGGTGAAGTACATCCTGTGCGATGCCGTGATCTGCAAGGTAAAGGCAGACACCGCAGCGGCCGTGCCGCCCATGAACCCCGACACCGGCCTGCCCTATGGCAGCGAAGAGGACGCTATCGCGTTTTAAGGAGAATGTCTTTATGGGTAAATTGACGATACGAGGCGAGGCTGCAAAAGAATATGCCTACGACCTGATGGAAATTTCGGTGCAGTTCTGGGGAACAGAGGGCTCTGCGGCTGCTGCTATAAAGAAAGTGACGCATCAGTCGGAAGAATTTCTCGAAGAGTTGGAACGCGCTGGCGTTAAGCCGGAGGATATTCATATCGGAGAGGATGCTGTTGAACGCCGTTCCACTAACTCCGGTTTTCAAATCGAGGTTGAACGTGAACTGAAACTGTGCGTGCCGTTCAATATGGATTTTGCGAATTTCATTCGGAATGTGGTACAGAAAAAAGCGCTGGATGCCGGAATTGAAACGCATTATAAATTTTCTGCTCCAGAGACGATCCATCAGGAACTGCTGAAAATGGCGCTGGAGGATTCCCGGCAGAAAGCAACATTTATTGCGGAAACAATGGGAGAAAGGGTTGTTGGAATAAAAACGATGACCGTAGGCGATGCACTTGGCAGAAACCTGCTTATGTGTCCGCAATCTGCATTGGACAGTTCGGAGGTGCTTTGCTTTAATGAGTTGAATTCTCTGCTTTCCCACAGGGTTCAGGCTCCGCTTTCCCTGGAAAGTGAATCAGTAGAGGTGGTTTGGCTTATTGAGTAAGCAACTTGCACCTTTTTGCCCGTTTGTGCATACAAAGGGCAAAGGGGGAATGCGGTTTGAACCGGATCGTTTTCACACTTGGGGTCTGGCTGTTTCCGGCGGCGTGTACCGCGCTGGGAGCAGCAGGTGTGTTTTTGCTGTGCAGGCAGGCAAGACCGGCTACCCGGCGCATTTTATGCGGAATGGCGGCGGGTATCATGCTGGCGGCCAGCGTATGGAGCCTGCTGCTGCCGGCCATAGCCCGGTCGCAGGGCAGGGCGGCATGGGTACCCCCGGCGCTGGGGCTTATTTTAGGTGCTGTGGGGCTTTTGCGACTGGAGGATGCCGCCGGGCAGCTGCTGGCGGGCGGCCCCGGGCATTGCGGGCGCATGGTGCTGGCGGTCACCCTGCACAACCTGCCGGAGGGCATGGTGGTGGGGCTTGCTGCGGCACTGGCGCTGCACGGGGACGCAGACGCCGTAAGCGGGGCGCTGGCGCTGAGCCTCGGCATCGGCTTGCAGAATATCCCGGAGGGTGCGGCGGTCAGTCTGCCGCTGACCCAGAGCGGGCGCACCCGGGGGCAGTCCTTTGCCGCCGGGGCGGCGTCCGGGCTGGTGGAGCCCTTGGGCGCGGTGCTGGCCTTTGTGCTGGCCGAGTGGGTAGGTGCAGCGCTGCCGTGGCTCATGAGTGCGGCGGCGGGCTGTATGGTGTGTGTGACCGCACAGGAGATGATCCCTGAGGCGGTGGAACCGGATGAAGTGGCCGGTGTCATCAGCATCGTGCTGGGGTTTGCGCTGATGATGGCACTGGATGTGGCCCTGTGATATAGTAAAAGCAATGCCGGACAGACCTTTTGGTCTGCCCGGCATTGCTTTTATGCAAAAAGGATTTATATCGTCTGCGGCTGCTTTTGACGCAGATGCCGCCGTACCACCAGCAGACAGCCGAGATGCACCAGTGCGGTCAGCGTCCAGCTGATGGGGTAGCTGATGTACAGCATAAAGGGGGTGCGGTTCAGCTGGAAAATGGTGGCGATCCATACCAGCCGCAGTGCGCATACGCCCACAAGGCTTACCACCATGGGCAGCACGCTGTAACCCAGCCCGCGCAGGCTGCTGGCCAGCACGTCCATGATGCCGCACAGCAGATAGGAGCCGCAGATGATCCTTAACCGCTCGATGCCGGTAGCAATGACTGCGGTGTCCGAGGAGTAGAAGCGCAGCAGCTGGTTCCCTGCCAGCGCTGCGCCGCCGCCCAGCACAAGGCCGGTCACCACGACACACAGCAGACAATTGCGGATCACCCGGTCAAGGTTGTGGTACTTGCGTGCGCCGATGTTCTGGCTGGTAAAGGTGACAGCGGCCTGCGCAAAGGCGTTCATGGCGGTATACACAAAGCCCTCCAGATTAGAGGAGGCAGAGTTGCCCGCCACCACCATGGAGCCGAAGGAGTTGATAGAGGACTGGATGACCACGTTGGAAAGGCTAAACACCGTGCTTTGCAGCCCGGCAGGCAGACCGATGAGCAAGATCTGCTTCAGCGTCCCGGCGTGGAAGGCCAGCCGCCGCAGGTCCAGCCGCAGTGCGCCCTCCTCCCGGACGAGCATCCCGGTCACCAGCAGCGCGGACACGGTCTGGCTGATGATGGTGGCCAGTGCTACGCCTGCCACGCTCATGGAAAAGCCGATGACAAAGACAAGATTCAGCACCACGTTGATGACGCCGGCAGCGGCCAGACAGTACAGCGGGCGCTTGGTGTCGCCTACGGCCCGCAGCAGCGCACTACTGAAGTTGTACAGCATGGTCATGGGCATTCCGATAAAATAGATCTTCAGGTACAGGGCGGAAAGACCGATCACATCCTCCGGGCAGCTCATCAGCTCCAGCAGGCCGCGCGCGGTGCAAAAGCCCACCACCGCCAGCAGCACGCCGCTGACCAAGCCCAGCGCCACGGCGGTATGTACCGTATCCTGCACGCCTTTTTCGTCCCGGGCACCAAAGCACCGGGCTGCCACCACGTTGGCACCCAGCGAAAGCCCGACGAACAGGTTGACCAGCAGATTGATCAGCGCACCGTTGGAGCCAACAGCGGCCAGCGCCGTGCTGCCCGCAAAGCGCCCCACCACCACAACGTCGGCGGCGTTGAACAGCAATTGCAGAATGCTGGATGCCGCCAGCGGCACGGAAAACAAAACGATCTTTTGCAGCATGGGCCCGCTGGTCGGGTCTGCGGAACGGCTGGTCGTAGCCATGAGTTATCTACCTCCTATAATAAACCTGAATTGACATAGCAATTGCCTATTATAGCGCGATATTAGGTAAAAAACAAGAGGTAAAGCGTCCACTTCCTCCAAAATCGCCAAATATCAGCCGCCGGGCACAGCCTGCAATTGAAAAATGCTGCCCATACTGCTATAATAAAGCGGTACACCCGTAGAAAACGGAGGAAGTTTTATTTATGTATAGGAATCGGATCAAACGGCTGCTGGATATTTTGCTGTCGGCCTGCGGCATCCTGTGCCTTTCGTGGCTGCTGCTGCTTTTGGCTGTTGCCATCAAGCTGGACTCGCCCGGGCCGGTGTTTTTCCGGCAGAAGCGGGTAGGCATCGGCAAGCGGCATTTCCAGATCCTCAAGTTCCGCACCATGCGCATCGACACCCCGCACGATATGCCTACCCATCTGCTGCACGACCCGGAGCAGTATATCACCCGCATGGGGCGCTTTCTGCGCAAGACCAGTCTGGACGAGCTGCCGCAGCTGTGGAACATCCTTGTGGGGGATATGGCAGTCATCGGGCCGCGCCCGGCGCTGTGGAACCAGTATGACCTGTTGGCTGAGCGGGACAAGTACGGCGCAAACGATGTGCGCCCGGGGCTGACCGGATGGGCGCAGATCCACGGCCGGGACGAACTGGAAATTGCCGAAAAGGCAAAGCTGGACGGCTGGTATGTGGAGCATATCAGCTTTGGGCTGGATGTGAAGTGCTTCTTTGGCACCATTACCGCCGTGCTCAAGCATGACGGCGTGGTGGAGGGCGGCACCGGCACTTTGCACGATGAAAAATAAGGCGCACCGCCGCCGTGCCACGCCTTTGCGCTGCGGAAAAATCATTTGTGACAGATAGAGCAAGCCCGGAAGGTCTGCGGATCTTCCGGGCTTCCATTTTTACGGGAAGGGACTAAAGCGGAAAGCGGCATCTGCGAAAGCCCTGTTATTTTCGCCCTTTTCTGCGCATAATAAATCCGAAAAATGCGCAGGGAGGCCGTAAAATGTCCAAGCACAGCATCGTCAGGTGGATAAAGATTATAGGGGCTTATCTGCTGGTGGCAGCCGTGGCGGCGCTGGGCTGGCTGTGGTGCGCCCTGCCGGAGCAGGTTTATCTGGAACCGGAACAGCCGCTCATGCTGCCGCGCTTTGGCTGGGTGGAACCGCTGCGCGGGCACGGCAGCCGCAATGTGGCCAGCACCCGGGCAGCGGGCAGCTATCAGACTACGCTGGCGCTGGGCGGCTGGCTGCCGGTCAAGACCATCCGCGCAACCGTGATGCAGCGCCCCACGGTTGCGGTATGCGGCACGCCTTTTGGGGTGAAGATGTTCTCAGAGGGGGCGCTTGTCGTGGGCTTTTCCGAGGTGCATACCGCCGCCGGTACGGTGAACCCTGCAAAGCAGGCGGGGCTGCGGCTGGGCGACCGGGTCATCCGCATGGGGAACACCGTCACCGAGACCAACGAGCAGGTCCATGCCGCGCTGGAAGCCGCTGCCGGTGCGGCGGTAGAGGTGGTCTACGTCCGCAAGGGCGAGCAGCGGCAGACCACCCTTTTGCCGGTGTGGGATACCCAGAACGCCCAGTGGCGGGCAGGAATGTGGGTGCGGGATTCCTCCGCCGGGGTGGGTACGCTGACCTTTGTGGACGCGCAGGCCGGGGTGTTTGCCGGGCTGGGTCACCCCATCAGCGACAGTGACACCGGCGAGCAGGTCGCCCTGCGCAGCGGCGAGATTGTGGCCTGCCAGATCGTGGGCTGCACCGGCGGCACCGCCGGCAGCCCCGGGGAGCTGAAGGGTAAATTTATCAGCGACCACGCCCTTGGCAGGATCTGCATCAACGGCGAAAACGGCGTCTACGGCACGGTAAGCACCGCCATTGCCGGGCAGCAGACGGAGCTTGCCTTTGCGCAGGAGGTGCTGCCCGGCGCGGCAGAGATATTGACCACCACCAGCGGCGAAACGCCCCGCAGCTACCGCGTCTATATTGAAAAGGTGAACGATGCCGACCCGCGCCGCAATATGGTGCTGCGCGTTACCGACCCGGCACTGCTGGCGCAGACCGGCGGCATCGTGCAGGGGATGAGCGGCAGTCCCATCCTGCAAAACGGGCGGCTGGTGGGTGCGGTGACCCATGTGCTGGTCAATGACCCGACACGAGGCTACGGCATTTTTGCGCAAACCATGCTGGAACAGGCACATTCCGTGTCCGGAACGGATGCGGCAGCATAAAAAAGTAGGACATTCGAGCGGAATTTCCATAATTTCCCAAAATAAACCGTTGAACTGTCTGGAAAATTATGGTAAAATCCATGGTATTAAAGGAACTGCACACATTGGAGGAAACAACCATGGATAAAGTGAGATTCTTGATGTCGGATACCGGTGCTCAGATCACAGAAGCCTGCCGCGAGGCGCTGGAGCAAAAGGGCGTGGAAGTGACCGTTGTGGAAAAGGATGGAAATAAGGTTTTACAGAAGATGCTGGCCGTTCGCCCGCAGGTGGTGCTGCTGGATGCCTTTATGCCCGGGCTGGATGCACTGGCGGTCAAGCAGCGCTACAACGCTGCAGGGGAGCGCCACACCTCGTTTTTCGTCACCGGCGCGTTCCAGAGCGAGGAAATGGTACAGGAACTGCTGGACGAGGGCTTTGCCTACTATTTTGTCAAGCCTTTTGACGAAAGCGTCCTTGCCGCCCGGGTGCTCAAGGCAGCCAGCGGACAGGAAAAGCACCTGCTCCACACCAGTGTGGACAGTGACGAACTGACCGTCACCGAAATTTTGCATCAGATCGGCGTGCCTGCCCACATCAAGGGCTACCAGTTCCTGCGGGATGCCATTCTGCTCACCATGAACGAGCCGGAGTACATCAACGCTGTGACCAAGCGCCTGTACCCGGAAATCGCCAAGAAAAACGGCACTACCGCCAGCCGGGTGGAACGCGCCATCCGCCACGCCATCGAGGTGGCGTGGGACCGGGGAGACGTGGATACCCTCAACAGCTACTTTGGCTATACCATCCATAACCTGCGGGGAAAACCTACCAACTCGGAGTTCATCGCGATGATAGCTGATAAGATGCGGCTGGATAAACGGCAGAGGGTGGGGTAAACAGCCAATATAAACAGGGATGGACATACAATTATAAAAAGTATAGGATAACGCGAGGCTTCATCTGAAAAGGTGGAGCCTTTTCTCTTTGCATTTTCCCTCCCATCTGGTACAATGGTGCAGAAGGGAAGTGACAAAATGCCGGAAGTGGATGCGATCCGTGCACAGCTTTTTGCGCTGCAAGATAAGGAATATCAGGTCTTTAACAGCCGCCTGATGCCCACCCTGCCACCGGAAACGGTGATCGGGGTGCGGGTGCCGCTGCTGCGTAAGCTGGCAAAGCAGCTGACAGATACCCCGGAAGCGGAGGTGTTTCTGCAAGATCTGCCGCATTTTTATTATGAAGAAAACGCTCTCCACGCCTTTCTGCTGGAGTCTGTCCGGGATTTCGGCACAGCGCTGGCGGCAACTGAGCGCTTTTTGCCCTATGTGGATAACTGGGCAGTCTGCGATAGCTTCAGCCCCAAGGTGTTTGCGCAGCATAAGCCGGAACTGCTGACCGCTATCCGGCGCTGGCTGGGCTCTGACCAAGTGTATACCGTGCGCTACGGGATCGGGATGCTGATGCGGTATTATCTGGATGATGCCTTCAGCCCGGAATATCTGGCTTGGGTTGCGGCGGTGCACAGCGAGGAATACTATGTCAATATGATGCGGGCGTGGTATTTTGCCACTGCACTGGCAAAGCAGCCGGCAGCGGCACTGCCGTGGCTGACCGAAAGGCGGCTGGACGTGTGGACGCACAACAAGACCATTCAGAAAGCGGTGGAAAGCTACCGCATCCCCCCGGAACAAAAGCAGGCTTTGCGGGCGCTGCGCATCCGTTCACAAAAGCTTTGCGAAGAACGGCGCGTTTGACTGTTTACATTGTGGGAGTTTTATTGTAAAATATAGTATAGTAAAAATGCCGGGCTATCCGGCGAAAGATAAAACAGGTGGTGTTTGGATTATGGCATTGAAATATAAGCGTATCCTTCTGAAGATCAGCGGCGAGGCGCTGGGCGGCGAAAAGGGCATGGGCTTTGACGAGCCCACCATGGACGCCATTTGCGGCGGCGTGAAAAAGGCCCACGAGCTGGGCGTGCAGATCGGCATCGTTGTGGGCGGCGGCAACTTCTGGCGCGGCCGCTCCAGCGGTAAGATGGAGCGCACGCTGGCTGATAAGATCGGTATGCTGGCTACGGTGATGAACGCACTGGCTGTCTCTGATAAGCTGGAGCAGCTGGGTGTGCCCACCGAGGTGTTCACCTCGATCACCATGCCGCAGGTGGCCCCTGCCTTTACCCGCAAGGATGCTCTGCGCGCCATGGACGAGGGCAAGATCGCTGTGTTCGGCGGCGGCACCGGCAACCCCTTCTTCTCTACCGATACGGCTACTGCCCTGCGCGCCGTGGAGGTGAGCGCCGACGTGATGTTCAAGGCTACCATGGTGGACGGCGTCTACGATAAGGACCCCCACAAGTACCCGGATGCCAAAAAGTACGATACCCTTACCTTTACCAAGGTGCTGGAGGATCAGCTGGCCGTTATGGACGGCACCGCAGCTACCCTGTGCCGCGACAACAAGCTGCCCATTCTGGTGTTTGATCTGGCCGACCCGGACAACATCGCACGGGCTGTGCAGGGCGAAAACGTGGGCACGCTGGTCTACGAGGGCTGAGCATAGCGCCCCGGTGCAACTGCATACGATTGGATAGAGCAGCAGCGGCGCAGTGCGCTGCCTGCATGGATCAATAGAATAAAGAAACAGGAGAACAACGACAATGAGCAGCAACACCAAGGTTTTCGAAGATAAGATGAAGAGCTCTGTGGAGCACCTGAGCCGCGAGCTGGCTGCGGTGCGCGCAGGCCGCGCAAACCCCGCCGTGCTGGATAAGGTGGTCGTGGATTACTACGGTGCACCCACCCCCATCCAGCAGTTGGCAGCTGTGGCCGTTTCTGAGGCTCGCACTCTCACCATCACCCCTTGGGACCGCACTCTGCTGCGTCCCATCAGCAAGGCAATCATGGCCAGCGATGTGGGCATCACCCCCATTGATGACGGCGTTACCATCCGCCTGAACTTCCCCGCACCCAACGAGGAGCGCCGCAAGCAGCTGGCAAAGGAAGTCTCCAAGCTGGGCGAGGACGCTAAGGTTGCCGTGCGTAACGTGCGCCGCGATGCCATGGATAAGGCCAAGGCCATGAAGAAGGCCGGCGAGCTGACCGAGGACACCCAGAAGACCATGGAAGAGGATGTCCAGAAGCTGACCGATAAGTATATCAAGAACATTGATGCTGCCGTGGAAGAAAAGCAGAAGGAGATCATGGCCGTCTGATCCGCAGCACACAATAACGATTGGGAGGTGCCGTGCGCTGGTGGAAGGTGCGCGGCACTTTTTGCAGGCAGCCTTGCTGCCGGGAGGTATAAATGACACACCCCAAAGAATTTGCTGAAGGGCTTTCCATCGGCATCATTATGGACGGCAACGGCCGCTGGGCGAAAAACCGCGGCCTGCCCCGCACCGCAGGACACAAAAAGGGTGCGGAGGTGTTTAAGGATATTGCCAACTACTGCGATGAACTTGGCGTAGCATCGGTGTATTTCTATGCTTTCTCTACCGAGAACTGGAAGCGCCCACTGGAAGAGGTGGGTGCCATCATGAAGCTGTTCGCCCAGTACCTCATCGAGGGCTTTGACTACAAGAACCGCAATATCCGTATTAAGTTCTTAGGCGACCGCACCGCGCTGGATCCCAAACTGCAAAAGATGATGAACGAGCTGGAAGGGGACTCTGCCTGCAAGACCGGCATGACCCTGAACATCGCCATCAACTACGGCGGCCGCCCGGAGATCGTGCGCGCAGCACAGCAGCTGGCTGCAAAGGCTGCGGCAGGCGAGATCCGCCCCGAGGACATCAACGAGCAGATGATGAGCGATGCCATGTACACCGCCGGACAGAAGGATCCGGACTTTATCCTGCGTCCCAGCGGAGAAAAGCGGCTGTCCAACTTCATGCTCTGGCAGGCCGCCTATTCGGAGCTGGTGGAGATGGATGTGCTCTGGCCGGACTTTACCCGTGCCGATCTGGATACCGCCATTGAAGAGTTCAACCACCGCAGCCGCCGGTTCGGCGGCATCTGAGCGGCGCAGTATCCGTATTGCAAACCCTGCGCCCATGGTGCAGACCCGGCAGACCCGGTACTTCCTCGGGTCGGAGCGCGCTGCCCCGCAAGGGGCTGCTGCCGGAAGAACAAAGGAGATCGAAACCTATGAAAACACGCATTATTACTGCGATCGTGGGCATTCTGGTGCTCATTGGCGTGATGTTTACCTTTAACACCATGGTGTTCAATCTGGTGATCGCAGCCATCACCCTGATCGCTGTCCATGAAATTTACAACGCCCTCGGCTTTGAAAAAAAGGACTGGCTCATGTACGCAGTGCTGGTACCCTACACATTGCTGGTCATGCTTTCCAGTTACAGTGCCATGCGCAAGCTGGTCATGCCTATGTCCTTTGTGCTGGTCACCTTTTTTGCCATCTATCTGGTGGTGCGCAACGGCACAATCAGCTACCAGAAGGCCAGCGGTCTTTTGGTGTTTTCGGGCATCGTGATCTTCTGCTTCTATTCCTTTATCCTGCTCAAGGAGCGTCTGCCGGTGGAAAAATTCGGCTATGACGCGGTTTTCTTTATTCTGCTCATCCTCTGCTTTGCATGGGGCGGCGACACCTGCGCCTACTTTGCAGGCCGCGCCTTTGGCAAGCACAAGCTGTGCCCGGTGGTCAGCCCCAAAAAGACGGTGGAGGGTGCCATCGGCGGCGTGCTGGGCACCATGGTGTTCGGCGTGGTCGCTACCATCATCTACTCCATGGCGGCTAACCGCATGGAAGCCTTTACCCGCTCTAATATCGGGGTCTCCATGTATGTTATCATCGCGCTGCTGGGCTGCATCGCTGCTGTGCTGGGCATCTACGGCGACCTGTTTGCCAGTGTGGTCAAGCGTCAGTGCGGCATCAAGGACTACGGCACCATCTTCCCGGGTCACGGCGGTATTCTGGACCGCTTCGATAGTGTGATGTTCATTGCGCCCTTCGTGACCATGGTCATCACCGCCGTGTTCTACGTCTGATACAGAGGAGGGAACTATCATGTCTAAAAAAATAACGCTGCTGGGTTCTACGGGCTCCATCGGTACCCAGAGTCTGGATGTCATCCGCGCCCAAGGGTACGAGGTCTACGGCCTTTCTGCCCACAGCCATGTGGAAAAGATCTTGCAGCAGATCGAGGAGTTCCACCCGAAATATGTCTGCATGACCGACCCGGATGCCGCCGCAAAGCTGGACGCCGCGCTGGCCGGCCGGGCAAATGCACCCAAGCTGCTCACCGGCCCGGAGGGGCTGAAGGAACTGGCTGCGCTGGACGGCCCGGATGTGGTGCTGAACAGCGTGGTGGGCATTGCCGGTCTTGGTGCCAGCCTGTGCGCCATCGAGAGCGGCCATGATTTGGCGCTGGCCAACAAGGAAAGCCTTGTCACCGGCGGTCATCTGGTCACGCAGGCTGTGGAAAAGCACGGGGTACAGCTGCTGCCTGTGGACAGCGAGCACTCCGCCATCTTCCAGTGCCTGCAGGATAAGGAGAGCGCTCCCAGCCTGACCAAAATTCTGCTCACGGCCTCCGGCGGCCCCTTCTTCGGCATGACCACCGAGCAGCTGCGCGGCAAGACCCGTGCAGACGCCCTCAAGCACCCCAACTGGAACATGGGCGCAAAGATCACCATCGACTCTGCCACCCTGATGAACAAGGGTCTGGAGCTCATCGAGGCCGTATGGCTCTTCGGTCTGCCCCCGGAAAAAATTCAGATCGTGGTGCAGCGCCAGAGCGTCGTCCACTCTGCGGTGCAGTTCAGCGATAATTCGATCATTGCCCAGCTGGGTGTGCCGGATATGCGCATCCCCATCCAGTACGCCCTGACCTACCCCAAGCGTGTGCCGGGCGTAGTGCCGGAGCTGGACTTTACCACCCTGAAGCTGCTCACCTTCGATGTGGCTGACGAAGAGACCTTCCGCTGCCTTGCCGCCTGCAAAAAGGCCATCCGCAAGGGCGGTCTTGGCCCCTGCGCCGCCAACGGTGCCAACGAGGAAGCCGTTAAGCTGTTCCTTGAGGATAAGATCGGCTTTTTGGATATCGGCCGTCTGGTGGAGGCTGTTGTGGACAGCGACAGCTTTGGCGGCGACTATACGCTGGCAGATGTGTACGAGTGCGACCGCATGGCGCGCGCATTCGTGCGGGCACATCTGTAACGCTTTATCAGAATATACGCTCCGGCGCTGCTTTTACAATAGCGCCAGGGCGCTATAGGAGAACGAATGTCTTTTATTATCACCATCCTTGCCGCGCTGCTCGTGTTCAGTGCGGTGATCGCCATCCACGAGTTCGGGCATTTTACTGTGGCAAAGCTCTGCGGCATTCAGGTCAATGAGTTTTCCATCGGCATGGGGCCGGTGCTCTGGAAAAAGAATCATAAAGGCACCCAGTACAGTCTGCGTGCCCTGCCTGTGGGTGGCTTTGTAGCGCTGGAAGGGGAGGAAAGCCCCGAAAGCCAGCAGGCAGAAGCTGCCCATACTGTGCAGGAACAGCCCGCCCCGGAGACGGAAGCATCTGTGCAGCCCACCGGCGTCCCCCTGAATGAAGCGCCGGTTTGGCAGCGGGCACTGGTCATGGTAGCCGGTGCAGTCATGAACTTTGTGCTGGGCTTTGTGGTGTTGGTGATTCTCATCGCCGCCCAGAACGAGCCCATCACCAGCAAGACTATCTACGCCATTCAGGACGGTGCCCTCTGCGGGCAGACCGGCCTGCAGGCGGGGGACAAGGTTCTGGCGGTGAACGGCCGCCGCTGCTTTGTGGCAAACGACATCTTGTACGAGCTGGTGCGCACCCAGTCCTACAGTGCGGATTTCACCGTGCTGCGGAACGGCCAAAAGGTGCAGCTGCCGGGGGTACAGTTTGACACATGGCAGGACGAAAAGGGCGAGACCCACATGAGCATCGGCTTTTCCGTCTACGGGCTGGAAAAGACTCCCGGCAACGTGCTGCGGGAGGCAGGCAACAGCGTGCTGTACTATGGGCGCATCGTGTTCACCTCCCTTGTGGACTTAGTGCGCGGGCGGGAGAGCATCAACAACCTCTCCGGCCCGGTGGGCATCGTATCGGCCATCGGGCAGGCCGCCAGCTACGGCTGGCAGGATCTGCTGGAGATGCTGGCGCTCATCACCGTCAACCTTGGCATCCTCAACCTGCTGCCATTCCCGGCGCTGGACGGCGGTAAGGTAGTATTTTTGGTCATTGAAGGCGTCACCGGCCATACAGTGCCGGAAAAGCTGCAAAGCGTGCTCACCCTTGCAACCTTCGGGCTGCTGTTCGGGCTGATGCTCTTTGCAACCTACAACGATATTCTCCGGCTCATCACCGGGACAGTATAAGAAAGGGGAACCCTTATGCGGCAGAAAAAACGTGAAGTGAAGATCGGCAATGTGACCATCGGCGGCAGCAACCCTATTGCGGTGCAGACCATGCTCAATGTGCCGGTGGAGGACATCGAAGGCAATGTGGCACAGGCTAAGCGGTGCGAAGCTGCAGGCTGCCAGATCCTGCGGGTGACCTGCCCCAGCCCGGCGGATGCAAAGTGCATCGAAGCCGTCAAGAACGCGGTGAACATCCCCATCGTGGCGGATATCCACTTTGACTACAAGGCAGCGCTGGCCTGCGCGGACGTGGGTGTGGACAAGATCCGCATCAACCCGGGCAACATCGGTGACGACGACCGGGTAAAGGCAGTGGTGGATGCCTGCCAGCAGAAGAACATCCCTATCCGTATTGGTGTCAACGGCGGCAGTCTGGAAAAGCACATTCTTGCCCGTTACGGTGCACCCACCCCAGAGGCCATGGTGGAAAGCGCTTTGTACCATGTGCGGCTGCTGGAAAAGTTCGATTTTAACAACATCGTCATCTCCATCAAGAACTCTAACGTGCCCCGCATGATGGAAGCCTACCGCCAGCTCAGCGCCGTCACCGACTACCCGCTCCATGTGGGCGTCACCGAAGCCGGCACCTACCAGATGGGTCTGCTGAAAAGCGGCATGGGCATCGGCGGGATGCTGCTGGAGGGCATCGGCGACACCATCCGTGTGTCGCTGGCTGCCGAGCCGGAAAAAGAGGTGGAAGCAGGCTTTAACATCCTGCGCGCTGTGGGCTTCCCGGTCACCGGGCCGGAGGTCATCACCTGTCCCACCTGCGGACGCACCCAGTACCCCTGCACTGAGATCGCCAACGAGGTGGAAAAGCGGCTGCAGGGCTACAAAAAGTCCATCAAGGTAGCCGTGATGGGCTGCGTTGTCAACGGCCCCGGCGAAGCGCGCGAAGCCGATATCGGCATTGCCGGCGGCAAGGGCGAGGCCGTGCTGTTCATCCACGGCAAGCCCATCAAAAAGCTGACCGGCGATAACATTCTGGATCAGTTCATGGACGAGATCTATAAATTGTAAGTATTCTTTTCCCTACTGCCACACCTGCAAAAACGGGTGCGGCAGTTTGTGCTGTAAAGAACCCACCAAAAAGGAGTACCATTTGTGAAACCACTTGTTTCCCAGCTGTGGCCGCAGTTTATGGCGGACCCGGATTTTGCGGCCTGCTTCGGGCAGGTGATCGTGGAGCACGCCCGGATGCTGCGGCAGGACCGGCAGGTCGAGTTTACTCTGCGCAGCGCCGCCCCGCTGGATCAGAACCTCTGCGCCCGCCTGCTGGCTTCCCTGCAGCCGGACTACGAGGGCTTTGAACTGAAGATCAAAAACCTGTTCGGCTATGCCATGCTGGACGAGCACGCCCTGCGCACCCTGCTGGAGGACATGAAGCGGGACGGCGTGCCCATCAACGGCTTTCTGGACAGGAGCAGCATCTCCATTACCGGGCAGAACATCACGGTGGGGGTGTGCCACGGCACAAAGTTTTTGCAGGAGATGGGCTTTGAGGAGCTGCTTGCCAAGCGCATTGCTGAGCATACCGGCGTTACCCCCAAGGTGACGCTGCAAAGCGCGGTGACTGCGGCCGAGCAGCAGCAAATGGAAGAAAAGCTGGAGCGCAAGATCGCACCGCCGGTGGTCAAGTTTGAGAAAAAAAATACCGCACCGTCCATCAAGGTGGAGGGGCTCAACCTTACGGACAAGCCTGTCACCATCTTCCACGGCAAAATGTTTACCCCCAAAAACCTTACTCCCCTCAAGGATCTGGGCGGCGAGGGCGGCAAGTGCATGATCTGGGGCGATGTATTCTTTACCGAGGTCAAGGGCAACTACCGCAAGATCTACACCGTGTCCATCACCGACTATACCGGTTCTATCAACCTGAAGGTCCGCGCACAGGAAGGGGAGGACTGCTCCAAGTGGGAGGGTATCGGCAAGGGCAGCACAGTCATCGTGCGGGGTGACTGCTCCTACGATAAATACGAGCACGACTACATCGTGTACCCCTATGATGTGCTGATCGTGGAGCGCAAAAAGCGGGAGGATACTGCCCCGGAAAAGCGGGTGGAGCTGCATCTGCACACCAAGCTTTCCAGCATGGACGGCTTCTGCGACCCCGGCGGCATCGTCAAGCTGGCGCACCGCATGGGACACCCCGCCATTGCCATCACCGACCACGGCGTGTGTCAGGGCTACCCGGAAGCCATGCTGGCAGCCGATGACATCCACAAAAAAGACCCGGATTTCAAGCTCATCTACGGGTGCGAAGCCTACTTTGTGGACGACATGGTGCCCTGCGTCTACGGCGTAAAGGATCAGCCGCTGGACGGCGAGTTCTGCGTGTTCGACACCGAGACCACCGGTCTTGATCCTGGGGTGGAGTATCTTACCGAGATTGGCGCGGTCATCATCCGCAACGGCGAGGTGGTGGAGGAGTTCGACACCTTCGTCAAGCCCGGCAAGCCCATCACCCCCAAGATCACCGAGTTGACCGGCATCACCAACGAGATGGTGGCGGATGCGCCCGGTGAAAAGGAAGCGCTGGAAGCCTTTCTTGCCTTTGCGGGCGACCGCATTCTGGTGGGGCACAACGTCCATGCCTTTGATATGCGCTTTTTACGGGCAGCTGCCAAGCGCAGCGGCGTCAAGCTGGAGCCGACCTATATCGACACTCTGACCATGGCACAGACCATGTACCCGGGTCTGCACAACTATAAACAGGGAACCATCAATAAGCATCTGGAACTGCCTGCCTACGAAGCGCACCGCGCCTGCGAGGACTCCGCTGCGCTGGGACGTATCTTCTGCGTGATGCTGAACGACCTTGCGGAAAAAGAGGTGACGAAGGTCAGCGAGATCAACACCGGCCTTGGCGGCAACCGCGAGGTGCTGAAAAAGAAATACTATCACCTCATCATTCTGGTCAAAAACCAGATGGGCCTGAAGAATCTGTACAAGATCGTCAGTGAAGCACACGTCAACTACTTCTTCAAAAAGCCCCGTGTGCCCCGCAGCCTGCTGAACAAGTACCGGGACGGCCTGCTGCTCACCAGCGCCTGTGAAGCGGGCGAGCTGTACCGCGCCATCGTGGACGGCACCAGCTACGAGGAACTGAAAAAGATCGCCGCTTACTACGATATCCTTGAGATCCAGCCGCTGGGCAACAACGCCTATATGGTGCGGGATGGCAAGGTGGACAGCGAGGAGCGGATCAAGGAATTCAACCGCACCGTCATCAAGCTGGGCGAGGATCTGCACAAGCCGGTCATTGCTACCGGCGACGTGCACTTTACCGAGCCGGAGGATGCGATCTACCGCGCCGTATTGCAGGCGGGCAACGGCTTTAAGGATGCCGACAACCAGCCGCCGCTGTTCTTCCGCACCACGCAGGATATGCTGGCGCAGTTCTACTATCTGCCCAAGGAAAAAGCCTACGAGGTTGTGGTGAAGAACCCCCGCAAGATCGCCGCCATGATCGACAACAACGTGCGCGCCATCCCCCGGGGCACCTACCCGCCCAGCATCGAGGGTGCAGAGCAGCAGCTGCGCGATGCCACATGGGAGCACGCCAAGCGGGATTACGGCGACCCCTTGCCCGAGATCGTGGAAAAGCGGCTGCAAAAGGAGCTGGATTCCATCTGCGGCCACGGCTACGCGGTTCTGTACGTCATTGCGGTCAAGCTGGTGGCCTACTCCAATGCGGGCGGCTATCAGGTGGGCAGCCGTGGTTCTGTCGGCTCCTCTGCCGTGGCGCACTTTTCCGGCATCTCGGAGGTGAACAGTCTGCCGCCCCACTACCGCTGCCCCAAGTGCAAGCACAGTGAGTTTATCACCGATGGCAGCGTGGACGATGGCTTTGACCTGCCGGATAAAAACTGTCCCCACTGCGGCACCCGGATGCTGGTGGACGGCCACGACATTCCCTTCGAGACCTTCCTCGGCTTCTACGGCGATAAGGAACCGGATATCGACCTGAACTTCTCCGGCGAGTACCAATCCAATGTGCACCGCTACACCGAGGAGCTGTTCGGCAAGGCCAACGTGTTCAAGGCTGGCACGGTGTCCGGTATTCAGGATAAAACCGCTTATGGTTACGTTAAAAAGTATCTGGACGAGCGGCAGCGCACCGTGAACCACGCCGAGGAAAACCGCCTGACGCTGGGCTGCACCGGCGTCAAGCGCACCACTGGCCAACACCCCGGCGGCATGGTAGTCGTGCCGGACACCTACGAGATCTACGATTTCTGTCCCATCCAGCACCCGGCAGATGATGTGGCGGGCGGTCTGCTGACCACCCATTTCGAGTTCAAGTACCTGCACGACACCCTGCTCAAGCTGGACGAGCTGGGCCACGATATGCCCACCTTCTACAAGTATTTTGAGGAATACACCGGCATCCCGGTGGACAGCATCCCCATGAACGACCCCAAGGTGTACAGCCTGCTGACCAGCCCGGAAGCGCTTGGCGTGACCCCGGAGCAGATCGACAGCCAAACCGGTACCTTCGGCATCCCGGAAATGGGCACGAATTTCGTGCGCGGAATGCTGGTAGAAGCACGGCCTAAAAATTTCTCGGAGCTGATCCAGATCTCCGGTCTGTCCCACGGCACGGACGTGTGGACGGGCAACGCGGACGAACTGATCCGCAGCGGAACCTGCACCATTGCAGAGGTCATCGGCTGCCGTGACAGCATCATGCTGTACCTGCTGCGCAAGGGGCTGGAGCCCAAGATGGCCTTTGATATCATGGAGGCCGTGCGTAAGGGCAAGGTGGCCAAGGGCGGCTTCCAGCCGGGCTGGGAGGAAGCCATGCGGGAGCATGAGGTGCCGGACTGGTATATCGAGAGCTGCCGCAAGATCAAGTATATGTTCCCCAAGGCTCACGCTGTGGCCTACCTGATGAGTGCCATCCGTCTGATGTGGTACAAGATCTACAAGCCGCAGGCGTTCTATGCGGTGTATTTTACCGTGCGCGGCGACGATATCGACTACGAAGCCGCCATCGGCGGCGCTGCCGTGGCGCGCGCCCACATGGAAGCGGTCAAGCGCCGCCTGAAAGAGGAAAAGAACGCCAAGGACGAGGATGTGCTGGTCAGCTTGCAGCTGGTCAACGAGATGCTGAGCCGTGGGTACGAGTTTTTGCCCATCGAGCTGGGCAAGAGCCGCGGCTCCAAGTATGTGGTGGAGGACGACAAGGTGCGCCTGCCCTTCAGCGCCCTGAAGGGCCTCGGCGGTGCTGCCGCCGATGCTCTGGAACGGGTGACCATCCACGGAGAGGAATATATCTCGGTGGAAGAGCTGCAGCAGGCTTCCGGCGTGGGCAGCGGCATTCTGGACCGTCTGCGTCAGGTGGGCGCACTGGGCGACCTGCCCGAGAGCAGTCAGGTAAGCTTTTTCTGAGAAACAAAGGCCGTTGCACAGATTTTGTGCAGCAGCCTTTTATCAGGTCTGGACGATTTTGAATGCCCGCCGCGTGCGCTTTGGGCATTTTCAGCGGAAGAATTTTTTATAATTTCCAAGTCGGGAAGTTCTGCGGAACTTCCCGACTTGCTTTTTCACCAGAAAAAGAGACTGCCGCACGGAGTACCATGCAGCAGTCTCTTTGTGTTTTGTGATAATGTCAAATCAGGGCAGGGGAGTGCTTACTCCACGCTGATCATATAGTAGTAAACGGGCTGGCCGCCGCGGATGTGGCTTACTTCCACATGGTTGGGGCACTTTGCCTTTACGATCTCGGTAACCTTCTCGGCGTCCTCATCGCTCACATCACAGCCGGAAATGATGGTGACGAAGCTGGAATCCTTCTTGCACATATTGCGTGCCAGACGGTAGGTGGCCTTGGTGATATCGGTGGAGGTGGAAACGATCTTGCCGTTCTCCAGCGCCATGATCTCGCCCTTGCGGATGCGCTTGCCATCGTACTCGCTGTCGCGGGCGGCGTAGGTGATCAGACCGGTGGACACCTTGTCGGCAGCAGCCATCATGTTGATGGTGTTGGTCTCAGCGTTCACAGAGGGGTCGAAGTTCAGCAGTGCGGTAATGCCCATGGGCACGGTGCGGGTGGGCAGCACGACTACCTGACGGTCAGCCAGCTTCTGTGCCTGCTCAGCTGCCATGATGATGTTCTTGTTGTTGGGCAGCACGAACACGGTCTTGGCAGGCACGCTCTGGATGGCTGCCAGAATATCCTCGGTGGAGGGGTTCATGGTCTGACCGCCGGACACCACAGCGTCTGCTGCCAGATCGGTGAACACAGCCTTCAGACCCTCACCGGCGGCAACGGCTACAAAGCCGTAGTCGCGGCTGGGATCCACGGCGGCGTAGATGAACTCGCTGGCCTGAGAGGGAGCCTTCTCGGCAGAAGCCTGCTTTTCAAGGCTCTTGCCCTGCTTCTGGCGGGCGAGGAACTGCTCGTGCATATTCTCGATCTTGAAGTTGGTCAGGTAGCCGTACTTGATGGCCTCGCTCAGGATCTTACCGGGGTCGGCAGTGTGAACGTGCAGGTTGATGACGTCGTCATCCTCAATGCACACCACGCTGTCGCCGTTGGACTCTGCAAAGGCACGCATCTTGGCGGCGCTGGCACCCTCGTTCTTGTTGATGAGGAACTGGGTGCAGTAGCCGTTGGTAATGTCCTCCACCTTCATCAGGTCGTCGGTGAACACGCCCTTACCGGCATTCTCGGTGGACAGCTTTGCCTTGTTGGGAGCAGCTTCGCCGCCGGCAATAATGGCCTCGCCATGGAACACCTTGCCCATGCCCTCAAAGATGACCATAATGCCCTGACCGCCTGCGTCCACAACGCCGGCCTTCTTCAGCACGGGCAGCAGGTTGGGGGTATCCTCCAGTGCCTTCTGGCCGGCAGTCAGCACCACGTCCCACAGGGCGGGCACATCGGCGGCATCACTGGCAGCGGCTTCCTCGGAAGCAACGCGCGCCACGGTCAGGATAGTGCCCTCGGTGGGCTTCATCACGGCCTTGTAAGCGCCCTCAACACCCTTCTGCAGGGCAGCCACGATATCGGCAGCGTCAGCCTCTTTTTTGCCCTCCAAAGCCTTGGAGAAGCCGCGGAACAGCAGGCTGGTGATAACGCCGGAGTTGCCGCGCGCACCGCGCAGCATGGCAGAAGCAGCAGTCTTGGCAGCTTCGCCCACGGTGCAGCTGTCGTCCAGAGCTTCCAGCTCACGCACGGCAGCGCCCACGGTCATGCCCATGTTGGTGCCGGTGTCGCCATCCGGCACGGGGAAAACGTTCAGCTCGTCCACGCGGGAACGCTGGTTGTTGATGTTGTTGGCGCCGGAAATGATGGCGTCGCGCAGGATCTTACCAGAAATCATTGTTCTTACTCCTTAGTAACTGGCCGGAAAATCCCGGCTCGGGTTTGCAGACAAATCAGGCGATGACGTCATCCACGGACACCACCACGCGGGCGACCTTCAGCCCGGTGGCCTGCTCCACCTCGTCCTTAACGCGGTGGGAGATGCTGCGGGCGGCGGTGGAAATGTTCAGACCGTAGCTGACGGCAATGTGCAGCTCGATGACCAGACGCCCATTCTGCTGGGTCACGCGCACACCCTTTTCCGGGTAATCGGAACCGTATACCATGCTTTTCACAGCGTCAGTCATATCACGGGGAGCCATGGCAGCAACGCCGTAGCACTGTTTGGTGGCTTCACCCACCAGGGTGGAAAAATACCCATCAGTAAAGCTGACATTCCCAAGCGGGAAACGGGAAGAGATCATAGTCGCTCTGCTCCTTTATGTTATTTTTCATAAAAATACACGCAAGGGTCGGGGGCATTGGCTGCGCAAAACAAAGCTTGCCTCAGATAAACACCCACCCTATTATACAACTTTGCACCGTGGTTGTACAGTTCAAATTGTTGGATTTACTGCTTTTTGCGCTTCTTTTGCATCATTTTTGTAAAGAAAAAAGAGTAAACTGCCCTCGACAGCCCTCGCGCTGCTTTGCGCAGCGGGCGTGGTATGCTGAAGGCAGGCTGTGCAGAACCCACCAAAACGGAAAGTATGACAAATAAAGAAAAACAATCTGTGAATAAATTATAAAAGCTTCCTTGTCTGGCTTTCTTTGTCTATGAAAAAGTGCTAAAATAGAAACAAAGAAGAAAAGGGGCTGCCAGCCCCCTTTTCCCATGATACTTCCCGGAATACGTCGGACGCACGGCACATTACATAGCGCAGGCAGACCGTTCCAACAGGTATTGCCTGCAAAAAATGCGATAGGAGTTGTTGGCATGAACATTCTCTTTTTTCTTTCCCCAAAGCAGGATCTGATGTACGTTTACGATGACTTTACCCTCCGGCAGACGTTGGAAAAGTGGGAAAACAACCGCTACGCCTCCATTCCGGTGCTGAACCGCAAGGGTGAATATGTGGGCACGTTGACCGAAGGCGATATCCTGTGGGGACTGAAAAAATACCATGGTCTGGATCTGGAAGCCGCCGAGGACATCCCCATCTCAGAGTTTGCGCATAAGCGGGACTACAAGGCCGTCACGGTGACCACCAGCATGGATGAGCTGGTGGAAGCCGCCATGAACCAGAACTTTGTCCCGGTGGTGGATGACCGGGGCAGCTTTATCGGTATCGTGCGGCGGCAGGCCATCATCCGCTACTGCTACGATAAATCCCGCAAGATCGAAATGACCCGCACCGGCCGCCCCGTAAAGGAACTGGCTGGCGTACATTAAAACAGATGCCGTTTTCGGCAGTGTCCATCCCGTGAAAATGTAGGCCCGGAAAGTCCGCAGACTTTCCGGGCCTACTCTGTTCATAACAAGATCTGCGCTGAAAAAGGGCGCTGCACGGTAAATGTGCAGCGCCCTTATTGCTATTTGTTACTTATTACGGATGTACTCGTCCATGGCCTTTGCAGCTGCCTTACCGGCACCCATGGCCTTGATGACGGTAGCAGCGCCGGTCACGGCGTCGCCGCCGGCGTACACACCGTCACGGCTGGTCTTGCCCTCGTCGCCCTCGGTCACGATGCAGCCGTGCTTGTTGGTCTCCAAGCCCGGAGTGGTGGAACGGATCAGCGGGTTGGGGCTGGTGCCCAGGCTCATGATCACGGTATCCACCTCCAGCTCGAACTCGCTGCCCTGCTTTTCAATGGGACGGCGGCGGCCGGAAGCATCCGGCTCACCCAGCTCCATCTCGATGCAGGTCATGGAGTGCACAAAGCCGTCCTCGTCCGGGTGGATGGCAACGGGGTTGCACAGGGTCTTGAAGATGATGCCCTCTTCCTCAGCGTGCTCCACCTCTTCCTTACGGGCGGGCAGCTCAGCCATGCCGCGGCGGTATACGATATACACGCTCTCGGCACCCAGACGCAGGGCGCTGCGGGCAGCGTCCATAGCCACGTTGCCGCCGCCCACAACGGCGACCTTCTTGCCGGTACGGATGGGGGTCTTGCTGGTGGGCAGGTAAGCCTTCATCAGGTTGGAGCGGGTCAGGAATTCGTTGGCGGAATACACGCCCTTCAGGCTCTCGCCGGGGATGTTCATAAAGCGGGGCAGACCGGCACCGGAGCCTACGAACACGGCCTCGTAGCCGTACTCGCCCATCAGCTCGTCAATGGTCAGCACCTTGCCGATGACCATGTTGCACTCAAAATCCACGCCCATCTTCTTCAGGCCGTCGATCTCCTGCTGGACGATGGCCTTGGGCAGACGGAACTCGGGGATGCCATACATCAGCACACCGCCTGCAACGTGCAGAGCTTCGTAAACAGTCACCTTATAGCCCAGCTTAGCCAGATCGCCGGCGGCGGTCAGACCGGCAGGGCCTGCGCCGATGATGGCCACCTTATGGCCGTTCCACTCAGGCACGATGGGTGCGGTGTGCACGTTCTCGCGGTGCCAGTCGGCTACAAAGCGCTCCAGACGGCCAATAGCCACCGGCTCGTTCTTGATGCCGCGGGTGCACTTGCCCTCGCACTGGCTCTCCTGCGGGCAGACACGGCCGCAGACGGCAGGCAGGGAAGAGGAGCGGTTGATCACCTGATAGGCGGCTTCAAAGTCGCCCTCTGCAACGTGAGCGATAAACTCCGGGATGTCGATACCCACGGGGCAGCCGGACTGGCAGGGCTTGTTCTTGCAGCCGATGCAGCGCTTGGCTTCGTTCACAGCCATCTCGGCGGTGTAGCCCAGAGCCACTTCCTTAAAGTTTTTGTTGCGGACGTTGGGGTCCTGCGTGGGCATGGGGCACTTTTTGGGATCCATATTGAAAGCCATTTTACATTCCCTCCTGAGTCTTGAACAGGTTGCAGGCTGCCTCACGGGCGTGTGCCTCAAACGGGCGGTACATGGTGCCGCGTGCCATTGCCTCGTCAAAATCCACCAGATCGCCGTCAAAGTCGGGGCCATCCACGCAGGCAAACTTGGTCTGACCGCCCACGGTCAGGCGGCAGCCGCCGCACATACCGGTGCCGTCGATCATGATGGGGTTCATGGAAACGATGCTCTTCAGGCCGTGCTTCTGGCAGGTCTTGACCACAAACTTCATCATGATCAGCGGGCCGATGGTGATGACCAGATCGTACTGGTTGCCGGCAGCTACCAGCTCGTCCAGCGCAGCGGTGACCACACCCTTGGTGCCGTAGCTGCCGTCGTCGGTCATAATGCGCAGCTCGTCGCTGCAGGCGTTGAACTCGTCCTCAAGGATCAGCAGATCCTTATTGCGGAAACCGACCACGCTGTGCACCACACAGCCCTGATCGTGCAGCTCCTTGGCAATGGGCAGTGCAATGGCGCAGCCCACGCCGCCGCCCACAACGCACACCTTCTTCAGACCCTCGGTCTCGGTGGCGCGGCCCAGCGGGCCGACAAAATCGTGGACACAATCGCCTGCGTTCAGGCTGTTCAGCTCCATGGTGGTACCGCCCACGATCTGGAAAATGATATCCACAGTGCCCTTTTCGCGGTCGTAACCGGCCACAGTCAGGGGGATACGCTCGCTGTCCTCAAACGGACGTACAATGATGAACTGACCCGGCTTTGCCTTTTTGGCAATCAGCGGGGCTTCGATGACCATCTTTGTCACGGTGGGGTTCAGCGCGACCTTTTCAGTGATCTTATACATTGCGTTAGCTCCTTTTTGCTGGCAATTCCTTTTTCTTTTCTATAGATGGAAGCTGCACCCGCGCGGGTGCAGCTTCCGTTTGACAAAGCGTCCTCTTTATTATAATAGTTTGTGAAATAGAAAGCAACTGTATTTTACTCGTGCACACAGCCGTGTGAAACAGGGTAAAAAGGGCGGAGTCCTCGCCGCACGCAAAATAAAAAAGAACGTATCAGGGCAAAAAGACATTCTTTTTTGAAAAAATGTAAATTTGTGGTTGACAACTGCCGGAGTGTGCGGTATAATAACCAACGTCGCCGGACGAAAGCCCGGTACAAACAAATGGAATGTGCGGCCGTAGCTCATCTGGTAGAGCGCCACCTTGCCAAGGTGGAGGTAGCGAGT
>OHJT01000293.1_pt1 | contig 43607 bp, 98 predicted proteins | sample 1568651 | NCBI WGS metagenome assembly OHJT01 (sample SAMEA3879608, study PRJEB24766) | human gut metagenome | biome: human-associated habitat; feature: feces | place: USA | collected 1985/1987 | reverse complement strand
ATTCATGTATTTTTCTCATACAAATGCCTCCATAAATCTTAATATTTCAGTTTACTGATCCTTATCTCTTGCTATTGCTTCCCGAATCCTGTCTGCAAACAGAGCGCAGGCTTCATCTACCGATGCAATATTATCTCTTATATCCTGAGTTGGTATATCAAGTTCTTTTCCAAGTTCATAGAGTACCTCGCAGACACCATCTGTATAAGTTGCCTCCTGCGCCGATTTCTCATAATTTGAACATTCAAAAAGACTTTCAGCAATATCAAGTCCTTTGTTCAGTCCCTCCATGTAAGATCTTTCTTTTTCCGATCTAAGCTGTGACGCTCTTTCCTGTATTGCTCTTGAATCATTGATTGCTTTGAGAGCCTTGTCCGTATCAATATTTGTTGCTTTATACATTTTTTCTACCTCCATTAAATCCTAAGTTTCCAATTCAATATATTCCAGAGAGTTCACAAATTTCTGACTGTAAAACCAACTCGTCCACGTATGAAAAAATAGAGCCGATAACACCTAAAGCAAGTATAATAATAGTAATTAATGTAATAATCATAAATATATATCCTCTCTTTCTTTAATTGCCAAACTACCGAATTTTCCTCAGTAGTTCGATTTCTTCCGTATTACCGGTGGATTTTAACTTGTTTTTTAGTTATTGAATGGAACTCAAATAGAAACTCAATTTTTTAGTTCCTAATTTCACTTCTTAGCTTAATTTTGAATTATTGATTTGAATTACTTCTTTTTACAAAAATCATCCTTTCATAAATACACTTTCTGTATCTAAGTGTTTCCCACACCACGGACATCTGCAATACATTTTCCCTTCAATATTCAACATGGAATATCCATCAATATTACTATGCCATCCAATCTTACAAAATAATTTTCTCAGTCTTTTCAGCTGAAATCTTTTTGCTAAATAATACAACATGGTATTATATTCTCCTTTCCTATTACAAAACACGTCTTTCATTTGCCATATTGATTGCAGCCTGGTATACATCTACAGGATCGTTACCGGCTTGAACATTTTTAATAACCTGCTTAATTATTTCTCCAAAATCATCAGACTTTAATGACACTACCGGCATATTCTTTACAATCTCATCTCCATTACCAACCAATACATTTCTAATAAACTCTCCATGGTCGTTAATGTATTGTCTATTTTTCTCTTCTGTTAATCCAATATAATTCATAGTAGTCTGAAGGTCTGTGTGATTGAACAGCTTCTGAAGAGATAATAAACAATCAGGATCGAATGGATGAGTCTTATGGATCCAATAACCGAAAGATTTACGCAAGCTATGTGAACTTACGGCATATTGGATGTTGGCTGCCTCTACCGCCTTCTTTAACTTCTTTCTATAATCATCGGTCTGATGCTTTACAACATCGTTATACTCAACAACATAATGAAGATATTCACCAATCGTTTCGTATTGTTTCTGCTTTTTGTAATCTGAAATAATATTCTCTCTTCTTTTATCAGAAAAATCCTTTTGTAACGCATCACACCAAATCTCTACATTTTTATATATAATAGAATTAACATCCCTCTTTAACCAAGTTGTCTTAGGATTATATTCAAAAATATAATCATTGTAATGTTTCATAGGATCTACTTCTGTATGCTGCAAATAATTATCAACTGCTTCCCATACCATATTACTTACTGGAATGTTTGTAACTTTGCCAGTCTTCTGCTCTTCAATGCTGTCAATCTTATTCTTTCGATTACCCTTTTCATAATACAGATCCGACCACTTCATCATTACAGTATCCCCAATACGTCTTCCAAGAAGAAGCTCTAACATAGTAATCAGATATCCATCCCATTCATTATTATTTTCAAACCACTCGACAACATTTTTAATATCAGCCATATTCCAAAAAGGATAAACTTCAGTCTTGCCTTTCTTTTTCGTAGCATATCTGTTCTGTTCCATAACCAAATCCTCCTAACTATTTATTCTCTACTTCCATATAATCTGCTATCGCATTTGCAATTGCTTCAGCCGCCTTTTTCTTCTTTAAAGACCTATAAATCGATTCTGTATTCCAAAACACATCATCAAATCGTGATAGCTCACCTCCACAATTCTTATTTGGAATCGAAAAGAAACCTCCGTTTATATACTTTCCAAAAATAACATTGTAATTATTTTCATCAATATTGATATTAATATGATGTACATCGCTTATCGCAGGATCTCCAATATAACCAATTTCATATTTCATACTTTATTCTCCCTTCTAATTTTTTTGTAACAAAAAAGAAGCAGAACGTTCTGCTTCTTAATGTCAAATATAATTGACAAAATATATTATTTTTGTTTAATTTAATTTACATTATTATTCTGGTACATTCATATACTGTCCAAAATCCTCAATATACTCGCCATATTCCTCTGAGATAATAGAATTAATAATCCTCACATTCTCTTCTATGACGTTGACAGCATAATAAATACCATGATTCTTATCGTTATTCTTAATGTTCCGTGACGCTAAATTAGTTTTTAGTAAAGCACTAAATCCTTCCAGTCTACTACAAGCTCTCTGTAACATTTCCACTTTTTCTTTTTCCATCATTTGTTTAAGTTTCTCATTCATACTATTTTCCTCTCTAAATGTCTGTTTCAGTATTTTTCTGTATTCTTTTCATAGATATTTTACGATCACATGATAAGCATTTAGCAAATTTGGATTCATCCAGTTCGTCTGTAGAATATCCTTCTGGTTCTCCATCCCAAGAATAATATTGCATTGCTTTAAATATTGTATAAACACCTCTGTCTGAATTACAATATGGACATCTTTTCATTTTATGCTCCTTTAACAAATATTCTATTGAAAACAATCTTTCATTAATAACTTATACTATCAAGTTCCGCTTTTAACGCAATAGGAGATTGAATGTCAATAATAGCCACTTTTCCATTTTGAACATTTGAAAACATAGTCATTTCATTTCCCGTATCTGTTTCTTTAACAATTTTGATATTTCCATTTTCATTATATATTTTTATTCTCATATTTTATCTCCTCTCCTCTCGAAAGCAATTTTTCATTATGCTAATCTTCTTCCGTTTTTCGCCTGATATTCAGCCCAACATTCATTAAATCTGTTTGGATTTATGTCTTTGCTTCTAAGAAATCTTGCATATTTTCTTTTCAATGGTTGCATTTCTTTTTTGTATACATCTTCATTAATCCAATTCCAAATATCCATATATGCCATGTCATATTTTACACCACGTTCAGGTTTCCATTCAAAAACATCTGCACATATAATATTGACTTTTTCGTTGAAATCGAGCTGTGATGCAACCATATCAATGACTTCTTGGTTCTTTTCGATCACAGTAATACTTTTTACTTCTGGTTTATCTTGAATTGCCATGATAATCATTCCAATTCCAAGACCGCCAACAACAATATCTCCATGTGCCTTTAAACAAAATCTTAAATTTGTACGTTGTTCCATATCCGTGTCTGACATAACACATTCTCCATTATGTGTCAATCTAATATATGTTCCAGGCATAATACCATCTACCATTGCTCTGAAATTACTTTGTTTAATTTCAAACTTCTCTAATTTCCAACCATTATTTTCTCTTTCTTCTAGTAACTCTGGCATATTTTTATACATTTACTCACCTACTCTCCGTGCTAATGAAATCGTCAATTCATTACTCACTCCTTAATGCAGTTTAACATTACTATCTTCTTTTAATTTAAATAATAAACCATCCATAAATTGCTCGCATTGAATTTCGTTATCTTCAGTTACAAATTTCAAAATTTCTTGATATAATTCTTTAGTTACAACAATATCAACATCAGGATGTTTCCCATTATCTCCGCAAAACATTGGACATTTTCTGTGGAATACTTCTCCAATTTTAATTTCAATCGTTTCTCTTTGATTTGTAAATGGATTTTCAACCCATTCAATAATAGATTTTGCACTATTGCTTAAATCATTCCATTCCATTTATATCACCTCTTTCAATCTTCCGAGTAAATCATTCTTTCTTATGATTATAATTTATATGGCTGTATTGAATCTGTTTTAACAACGCAGCTTTTCCAATTTGCATTTGGACTGTTATCTCCAATATACTCATTAAAATAAGTTGTCACTTCTTTTCCGTCTTCTGTTGAGTGAGAACTTCCAACTCTTCCTATTACCTCTTTATTATCTTCATATCTTCTAGCTTTATAAAAGAATTTCTTTTCGTTAATCATATATAATTTCTCCTTTCACAACCTAAGAAAGTTAAATTTCATCTTTTCTCTCTTTTGCGTTTACAGTATCAAACAATTCACTAATTTTTTTTATTACTTCCATTCTAATTGTTTTTATATCAGCATATTTTTCAATATACCAACCATCTTTTTTTACTTTATCAATTGCGTTCAAAGTTGCAACAATAATTCCATCTGGGTTCATAGGATCATCTAAATAGTCTTCATAATTATTTATTAAATCATTTTCTTTTATATTATAAATGTATTTTCCTAATATAGATAACTGATACAATTTATATTGTGAATTATAATTAATGTTAATTCCATACGTATTCTTTCTCATAAAATCAAAACTCCTTATATTTTAATTTGATCTGGAACTTAGATTTCCTCTTGATATAATTTCTCTAACCACTGATTCATATTTCTCTTTTCAAAATAGTCAATGAGAAATTCTTTCTGTTTATTAGTAATTCTCTTTTTATAATCTCTTGTGACAAAAAAATCATATTTATGTGGGCTATGAAGTAAAATGAATCCAAGTTCACATAACTCATCGCCAGGATCTTCGTCACATTCTAATTCAATGTTTCCATTTCTATATTCATTTAATAAATATTGAGAAGCCCATGCTTGATGATTTCCAAATTCGACAGAATAAAATGTGCCATTTGGAGCAAGCCAACCATAATTTTCTTCTTGACTTTCTATATTTTTATCTGTCAGATTACATTCAATAATTTTATTTCCTATAATCTTTTTTCTACCTTTTATGACATCCCACGCATCTTTAGCACATTGATCTAAATATTTACCCATAAAATTACACCTCCACATAAATATTAGATTTTTCCATTCATGATTATCATTTCCATTCTTGACTTTTAGAACATATGTTTGTATATTATTATTCAGGAGGTACAATCATGACATTATCTAATTCCGTTTTTGATGCGAAACACATACGCTGCGTTCCAGTTATCGCCGTATTTTCTTCTACCGGCGATATCAAGCCATTATACGTAACGATCAACTGGGTCAAACTCAAAATAGAAACATATACTGTCCTTGATTCTACATTTGGCGACAACTGGGTCAACTTTTTGTGCACCGTTGTTGATCACGGAAAGCAGAAACAATTTAAACTTCAGTACAATCTCCATGAACATGCATGGTTTGTTGAGACCAAATATTTTTCATGATTTATTTAATTATGATTAATAATATACAACTGCAATATCAACTCCAGCTCCGCAATTTCCACTTTTAGCTTCTTCATATTTAATAATGTATTGATAGCATTATCTTCATAATTTTGACTATTAATATTATTTTCCATATCAATTTTCAAAAAATCTTGCATTTGTTTTAAATCTCGCTTTTTAGCAGCTAAACGCTGTTCCAATACATCATTCATATTATCAACTCCATCCAAAGTAAACTATTATTTCGTCTTTCTATTAACAAACCAAAGAAATACTTCTTCAATTTGATTTATAGTTCCGTCAACGTCATCACATTCACCATTATTTAAAAATGCAAGAGCTTCCGTTTGTGGTTCATCGCTGTCCCATATTTTATCTGCACAAGCAATCAAATTCTCAATAGGTACCCCGTATGACTCAATCATCTCTTCAAGTTCACGTTGAATATATTTTGCTTTATTTTGTATATTTGCATACTGTCTGATTTTCTTTTTTATCTCATATGGCATTTTCTTCATACTAAAACTCCTTTTAAAATGAAACAATCATTTACATATCTCTTTCAAGTTCGTCTAAATAATCTAATAATTCATATAATACTTGGTTTCTGCCTTCCACGTAGTCGTTCGTCCAGCTAAAGGCATTTAAAAGCACATTGATCTTTTCACGAATTTTATCAATCGCTTCTTTTCCTTCATTCATATTTTATTGTTCTCCTTTTTCTTTTAAATCAGTATCAACTTTACGTTTTCCATATTTATTAATCATCCTGGTATATAAATTTTTATATTCTTCCAACGTCCAAGCAACTTCTTCAACCGGTGTAGTTCCAATTTTATATAGCATATCAATAACATTATCATAATCATCAATATCTATATTCATAGATCTATCTCCAACGGGTACATACACAACAACTGTCTTATCATCAGCACAGTAGCTATTCCGTTTTGTCTTGTACTCAGGACACAGTTTTTTATAATCTGCATATGGCATTTTTACTTCATTGCAGCCATTACTATTATCCTGGTTTATTTTCTCAGCATAACATTTTTTACATAAACCATATTTCTCATAATATCTGATTTTCTTTTTTCTTTCTTCATTCTTCCCTATCAGATTTATTTCCTCTTTGTGACCACAACTCATGTCTACGGTATATTTCATTATACTCCTCCTCGTCCAACTCTGAAACATCATGATGATCCATTTCTTTTAGCTCTTCGAGATTTGTATTATATCCAATAAACATCTGACTCATTTCTTCTGGATCGGGTTTTCTTGGCTTAAATGATACCATTAAATCTTTTGGAGGATTCTCCTTAAGCCATCTATGTTTACAATCATCAAAAACAACTCTTGCTCTCGTGGGTAATTCCATAGGAGGATCACCTGCCTCCTGATGTATACGATCTGACTCTATATTCTTCCAATTCAAATCTTCAGGAATTTCCGTTGTTATATATACATACTCTACATATTCATCAATTGTATTTGGATATGTAATATAAGCATATTTCCGTACTCCATTGACGTTATATCTTAATACAATATCATCTAAATATGGAAGCACAGTATACTCAACACCTTGCTGCTTTAAAAAATCTGCAAAACTACATTCACATCTCTGAAATAGTACATCTACCCCATAATGTTTAAACATATTTTAAAATTCCTCCTTTTACAAAACATGGTGCCATTTAATAAATAGCACCATTAAAATAAATCACTATGACTACCAGTTCTTGTCAAGTACAAATACAATACCTCTTCATCATATTCGTATATCAATAACCAATCCGGTGTAATATGACATTCCCTTCTTCCACTATAATTACCGGTAAGAGCATGATCTTTGTTTTTCTCTGGAAGAACCTCTCCGTTCGCTAATTTCTTAATGATTTCACTTATGAGTTTTAAATCATATCCCCTCTTTTGAATCCGTTTTAAATCCTTCTGAAATTTATTAGTTGGTTTAATCTCATATTTCATGTCAGCAGCTCCTCCATCATCTTATCTACATCTGTATAAGATTTGCCGACAGAAGGATTCTTTTTCATTTCATCAACTTCCTTAAATGCTTCTATCGTTTCCTCATTAGGCATTTCCCTAGAAATATAAAACGGAATCCCTTGCTCTCTAATTGCTTGTTTTGCTGCCATGGTAAAAAACGTAGTCATATCAAGTCCTAAATCAGACATAAGATCCTGAAGATCTGTCTTAACCTTTTCATCTATCCTTACAGTTACACTTGTATTAGCCATATAATAAATCAACTCCTTTCTTTGATATTATTATATTCTCCATTTTCCATATTGTCAATACAATGTTAATACGCTGTTATGACGGTTTTGTAAAGAAATTCGAGTTTCAAGTGCTTATCTTCTTACGCTTTCTCTCTCTTTCTGTTTTGCCATTCCAATATCTTGTAATTTATGAACAACATCCCAAGCCGGCATATTTGCTTCTGTTCCACCGACTATTTTTAATTTTTGATATTCCTCTTTAGTAATTACAACACCATAATCACCAGGCGCACTTGTCCTCAAATTGTCATCAAATGAATAGAATTTTCTATATTCATCAGCATAACATTCGTGATATAAGCAACTAATATATTTTCCAGTAGAAATTTCACACGTCTGCCGTTTTCTCTTTTCAGGAAAATATTTCAAATAAGCAAGTTTCCCGAACTGAATAGATTGCTGTTTGTCTTTTTCGTCCCATACTCTTTCCCTTGCAAGCTGTTGATCAAATTCATCTCCATAAACATGATTACTAGAACATCCAACAGTATAATTATGTCGGTTTCTATATTCATCATACTTTACATCTTGATAAGTTCTTTCTCCGTTTACAATTTTCCGACCTAATCTGTCAAAGCAGACATTATTTCCGTTATAGTCCTGAAAGGAAGATGTTCTCTTAGCATGAGCGTCATCACTTGCACAACTAATAGCACTACCAATGCAACAAGCTCCAAAAATCAAACCAACAATACCTAACATAATTATACCTCCTGTGTTTTTATCTATCGTTTCTCTTCTGATCAAGTAACCAAGGAATACCAAACACTACAAACAATCCAGTTCCCCATGCAATCAAATCTAACAACATAATTTTATCCTCCTTTATAATTCCATTATATCACTCATATGTACCATTTTCAGTACTCAATTCCGCACGTTACCAGACAAAAACTTACTTTCATCTACTCAATATAAGCGGTGATTTTACATTGTTCAGGATTCTCATCCAAATCCCATTTTATTCCGCTAATAGTATAGTTCTTTCCATTTATTAAAACAATGTCACCTACAACTGGTCGAAAAACTGTTTCTAATTTTACTTTAAGACTTTCTCTTATACACTCTAACCAAACAATGCCCATATACATTTTATCGTATCTCCCTTCGTTAATCATTTCCATCATTAAATAACACCGGTACTAACTCAAAAATTTTCAATTCTTTTGCATAGACTGTTTTATCAAATCCAGCATCTTCATCAAGAACTTGCGCAACAAAATTATTATTTGTGAATTGTATATTTGCTGCATTACTTTTTATATATTCTAATGTTTCCTTTGCTTTCTCAATATCAGCGAAAATTGTCGTTTGATCTAATGATGTATCATAGCCAACAAAGTTTACTTCTGCCCATGTATCTTTACCATCATATAGCACACTTGTTTTAATTATTTTTATAAATCTCCAATCAGAAACACCTATTACATACATTTTATCATCTCCTTATTAAATAAAGACTGCTTCATTATGTTATATCAGCCAATGCATCTTCAATATGTGACATAACCGTCCAAAGTATTTTTATCTGTGCATCCAAACGATTTTTTACGTTTTCATCGGTTTGTATCATATATGCTCTATGTATTTCTTCGATCATAGTATCAATTTCGTCGTTTATTCTTTGTCCACAAATGTTATATCCATATTTCATATCCTCATTCATTGTATATTCTCCTCTACTAAATGATCATATTAAAAACTTTTCCTAACTAAATCTGGCTTTCATCTACTTCTCTTCCAACATAGTAAACTCAATGGAAGCCAATGCTTGTGTCGTAAATATAACATATCCACCATCACGACTTGTCACATCAATAATTGCCGTCTGATCACCTTCATTGAATTCAACGCAGTCAATGTTCAAAAATTCTACGGCAACAGAACATTCCTGTGCCATATGTAATAATTTACATTTCAATTCGTTTACAGTTCCAACAAACTTATAAAATACAACTTCCGGTGTTTCACTATTTGTCTTTGTAATAATCCACTGTTTCTTTTCCACGCTCGTTTCCCTCCATATCTATCAATATTGCATATTATGTAATTCTGATTTTATGATATTAACGATTGCTTTATATGCTCTATATTTTGTTAAATATCCACTACATACATTCATATCAAAATATTCAGAATCCCATGCAATGAAATAGCTTTCTTTGCCATAATAGTCTGCATCGGGATCAGTACCTTTCGGTCGTACATATTCTTGCGTTATAACACCATACTTATTTATAAATTTCTTCATTTTCCGTACATTCATATTTTTCACCTCGAAATACGATTTTCATTATTCATTTACCTCATAAAAAGTGCAATTATCTTTACTATAGATATAAGCCAATTCTTTAAAAGCAATCTCATATGGTATTTGCCTTAAATCATTTCCATGAAAAACTTCTCTAATATCTTCATTACCTTCCTCTATTAAAAGGACTCTGACTTCTCCTTGGCATTCAACTTGATCTAATAAATCATTTAATGTAAACATAAAAACATCTCCTTTTTATTCTAAAATGCGGTTTCATTTATTAATCAATATTTATATACCACCAACCTGTATACCGATCTTCTTCATTATTCCTTTTATCCTCTTCAGGATCATAATACCCTGTATTAACTAACACTTCTTCTCCTTGTAATCTATAAAGAGATTCAATCAAGTCAGCAACAGTATCAGCGGCAGATTCTGTCTTTACAAGTATTTCACTTCCGTCTGACCAAATTTTTCCCTTCTGAATAATCCGGTAACGCTTCGCAGATTATTGACATCCAATCAATGTTAATATTATCCATTCTATTTACCTTTCTTCTTAATCAAATGTGGTTTCGTTATGTGATCATTCTTCTGCTATCTCAACAAACTTTACCGTATAATCATATTGTGGCTCTGTCCACAATTCTGCTGCACATTCTTCGCATATGCAAATTTCATGATAACCAATACCTACAATATCTTCATTTCCATTTATAGGATATAATGTTTTATTATGGCATTTAGGACAAGTAAATACTTTATCATGTATATTATTCATAATTTTCACCTCATAAATTATTCTTTCATTGTTTTTTATAATCTCCTAATTATTTCACAAGCAACCAGTATTTCCAGTTCCGTATCACAGTAAATACAACCTTCGATTGCGCCATACTTATTAAGAATTTCCCAATCAAAATATCCATCATAGTTACACATCGCAACAGAATATTTTTTATTTGACTTAAATTCTTTTATATATTTGCCGTCAGGTTGCCATACGTCAACTCCATCATTTTCTACAATAGAAGCAACCCATCCATTAGGGAACACTATACTACCTTCTCGTGTCTGACGATGTTCTCCGTAGTTGTTTACTACTTCTTTCAATCCATACTTTTCTGAATATTCTTTTAATAATTCCATAAAATATCTCCCATTTTTTTCATCACGTTTTATTCACAACATTGTCTGCAATTATCTTCAATTTCTTTTTCTGTTTTCCATTCGTCAATTGCATGACACTTGTATTCACAAGCATCTTTTTCTTCGCAATAAATACAACATTTTGCGCATTTACTGTCTTCTGGAATTGAAATATCCATCAAACATTTTATCATATTCCCACCTCCAACTCTGACTGGAAATGTGCTTTTCATTTGTTTTTATTCTTCTAGTGTTAAATTCATTCTCTCTTTGTCTTCAAATAAATTATCGATATATTCCATCCAATCATCAAATACCAATGGAGTATCATCTTCCGATTCTTCTCTATATAAATTTTTATAAAGGCTTGATGAATAAATACTATAATCATCTCCAAACTGATCTACAGTCGCATCTATAATTTCTCCATTAACAACAATCCATTCGTGGCCAAAATTATTAAATGTTCCATTTACAACATGAACATCTTTTTCTTCGGTATAATTTGTAAGGATATAATACATTATTGCACTTGCACCTTCACAACAATCCGTAAAATCAGAACGTAAATATTCATTCTGTGTATGATTTAATACTTCTCTTGTAATATCAATTAAAAATTTCTTGTTCAACATTTATTCCACCTCTAATTCCGACTTTGAATTTTCCGTTTCATTAAAATATTTTAGACCAGTCAATTTTCTGCCAATTCGTTAAATCAACACATTTTTCCTCAAATGCATTCTCTTTAATTTCTCGCTGACAACCGTTTCCATACAAAATGTCATGCAAACTCTCAAGACTTCCATCTGCTTTTGTTATAGGTTTTTCATTCACAAAAGCCTGATACCACCAATCATTATGTTTTACTGTAATGTCAATTATTTTCCCGTTATATACTTTTCTCCATGTTTCAATTACCATACTTATCACCTTTCTCCAAGAAATTTCGTTTCATTCTGTTTCTTTGTGTAATTTTTGCATTTTTCTTCATTGCAATGAAGAAAAGGAATAACTTCTTGCTTGCATTTTTCACAAGTGTATTCGTAGTCAGGATGGTCAAACACATCTCCATGATAATATGTTGTATCTTCTATCAGTAAAAATTTACAATCCATCATATATTTTTTAATATCCTTTCTGAGTGAATCACCGTTTCATTGTAATTCAGCAAGCATCTCCATTTTTAATCGCTCCATAGATTTTTTAGCCTGTGATAAATTTTTATTCCATTTATCTTCATATTCTTTACTTTTATCAGTATTCATTTCTAATACTTCAATATCATTTTCCCAAAGAATACCGACAAACCTAATGGACATTTTTAACGGAATTTCCATATCCATCATTGTCTGTAGATGCTGCCATTCATCCCATGTTAGTAGACTATCTTCTTTTGCTTTTGCAATTTCGAGTAACTGCCCGTCCTTATATTCAAAAAATTCTTCATCAACCAAATATGGTGCTCCAACAGAAGTCAACCATTCATTAATAATTTTCTGTTCATCACTGTTATATTTCATAAATCTTCCTCCAATTATCTGACGAAACCCTTGTTTCAAACAAAAACCTTTAACATTTTAATTGTATCTTCCAATGCTTTTTGCTTTTCATCTAATTGCTTCGTCAAATCTTGTATCATTGATTCTCTTTCTCTAACCATAAATTTCAATTGTTCTTTTGTGGCATTATGTATGGTTAATCTTTTCCCTTGTTCCCATTGGTTATGTGTCATATATCAATCACTCCATTTTTATATTAATTCATCGACTTCAACTACATCAGGATTATCACTAAACCATGAATCATTCTCTGCAATTTCCTTTAACTCAATAAAATCTCTTTCAGAATCAAAACAATCGTTGTGTTCCAAATAAGCTGCTTTCACCTTTTCTCTTGCATCTTCATATGATTCTGCTTTTACAATTCCAACAGCCAATTCTTCAATCCTATAAGCATATAAATTTGTAATATCTAACATATTAAGCACTCCTTCCTATAATAAATCTCTTAACTTCTCTGCAAACTCTTTCAATGCATTTTCTTTGTATTCCTCATTATGTACAAGATCAACTACACCAGGAACTCCCTGAAATCCGTTGCGTTTTGCTTCCAACATAAGATATGTTTCTTCCTCAACATCAAAGTTATCATATAGTTCCCACATTTTTTCGTGTAAAGTCTCTATTAATTCTTTCTTTGTCTTTGGGTTCTTAATTGTAATTTCAGTACACCAATCCTCATTACAAGGGTTATCTCCCTGCATGTATAACTCAACTTCACCATTCTTTATTTCTGATATTCTAAAATCAAAATCCGTTCCTTCTGATAATTCATCAAGATACTTTTCTAATTTATCTGTCTGCATAAAATTAACCATCCTTTCTATTGTACTGGAATAACACATCCTTTACCTGTTGCTCCACATTTAGGACAAGAATACCTTCCATCTGCATGATTTTCAGCAAGCCATGCTGCACCACATTTTTTGCATCGCATTTTGGTTGACCAACCGCCATTCTTTTCACTATCAATAGTTCCATAATCAACAAATCCAACTACCGCATCATAATCAATCACTCTAATTTCCATTAGTCTCTCCATTTGAAATTGCTATTTTGTTATATTTTTAAAATAATCCAATGGCAAACTCATTTCCTCTTTCCAATAATCAATGGATATACCATCGTCATCGTTACGAATTGTGCCAACAATTACTAATTGCATACTTTCGGTTCCATTGTTCCAATATCCTGCATATAAACCAAAAGCTACATGATACTTTGGAACCGTAAATGTAATTCCAACTTGAATGTGCCAATTAAGCGGAATTTCAAAAATCTCTGCATTCTGTGGAATGTCAACCATATCCATTAGTCTCCGTGCCAGATCTGTCATATTAAGAGAACGACAATCCGTAGACTTCCTTGCACACATTTCACGTACAACACTCATAAAATCTTTATATTTGTTTTCCATATATTCCTTATACTTTTCATAATTAGAAATATATTCTTCCGAATCTGGTGTGATTTCCTGAATTGTATTACTTCCCTTTTGTCCGTATTCTGCCAATACAACATAAATATTTTTCGTTTCAGTATCATAAAAGCTTTGTGCATCTCCATAATCTTCAAACATTTCAAATTTAGGATCTGCGAACCAATTCTGCTGCAACATATCAATCATCCTCCAATCTTTCTTAAAGTTCCTTTACTTTAAATTATTCTCTTTAATCAACCTTCTACGAACCATTTTGTTTAAGTCTTTATTCACAGCAATTGTCGCATCTCCGTTGCTATAAATAAAATGACTACCATTTATCCGTGATAAGTGGTAGCCATTAGACTTTAATAATGGTTCAAAATCTCTAATCATCTTTGGTTTCTTACACACATATCTCACTCTCCTTTAACAATATGGTTCCCATCCTTTTTCCTGGCTTCCTTGTCTACGTTCAATCGTATAGCTTTCTCCATCTCCAATAAGATCGCCTTTGCGGTAAATATAATTTGCGTTTGCTCTTACCCATGGATAAACATGTAATCTATCTATAATTTTATCCCATTCATCGTAATCGTTTCCTATAAATCCGTTCTGCTCATTCTCTTTCAAACAATCCTGCCAAATCTTTTCAAAATTCCTTCTGCACTGCCGTTTTGATTTCCGTTCAGATGCTACCAATTGATTACCGGCATAATAGTAACCGCCTTCAGCTGGCTCATAAATCGGATACTCTTCGTAATGTGAAATAAATCTCATACTCATTCACCATCCTTCAGACATTCTTTATTTACTATTGCATATAACCGAATTTCATTTCCAACTTCTTCATCATCGAGATCAAGATTCCACAATAACTCTGTAAAACTATCCATTGAAAAATCTTCTCTATACAGCGAGACTTCATGAACAGTAGGTGCACAAAAAAGGAATAGTCTGATATACTCAATAATTTCTATCCATTCACATTCGGTACAAATACGTCTTGCGCATCTTACAAGATTCTGATTGAATGCTGCGGTACATAATCCGTCTCCTTCAATACCGGCAATATCTTCATCTGTAATCCGTTTAATACGTTCAATTCCCTTGTCCATGATATAGATAAATACGACACTCTCTACTCTTGCGTCAAATTCATGTTCAATAATTTTTCCGATTTTTGTTTCATAATATTTCATATCAATCACTCCTCTACATTTTCAATTTTGACGATGCTAAATACTTCCCACTCTTCGCCAGTATCAACGACATTATCATTTTCCATGTCAAAGTCTTCGTTATCTCCATTTGACAAATCACATTCATCAAATATCTTTTTAACCGCTTCTCTTCTTTTTTGTATGCACTCTTCCTTGGTTCCCACATTAAGGATTCCGAAACCAACACCATTGTAAGCGTGATGCCATACAAGAATATGATCACCTTTATTTGCATCAAATTCCTTAATTTCTGTCACAAAAAAGTGACCATCATCTGTGTTGGCAGATATACGATTTCTATTATCTGAGACCTCAATCCGCATATTATCATCCTTAAAATTGCCACAACTTACTAATGCTTCATCGAAAGCCTTCTTGAAACTATTAAATTGTAAAAAACATGGACATGTATAATTCTCATCATCTAATTCGCATAATAAAAACATATTATCTACCTTCTTTTACCTTTCTAATTAATCTATCCATGTGTTCGATGTTAATTCCATAACACCAATTTAATTCATCCTGTATTTCCGTTGCTACTTCGTATGTCTCATCAATCTCATAGTGCTCTTCCAAGTAATACATAATTTCTCTTCTTGCATCCTGTGCTATGCTCAATTTATTATGAAAGTTATCAATCATTTTCTCTAATGTCTTATCTTCCATATTGTATAACCTCCTTTTGAAACGATTCTTTCCTTGGTTTTATTTCCATGCTTTATCAGTTAGATCGTTGTAATTAATTTTCTGTTTTACTACCAATTCACAATCATCATATATCTTACACAACTCGGCAAATAAATCAGTATACTCATTTTTATTTGCCTTACGAGTAGTCAAATAAAATTCATAGCTTGCTTCGCTATGCTGACCAGTATGCATATATGACATAATATTTCCATAATTCACTCTCACCTCTGGGAAGAATGCAACCACATCATTATTTTTATTTTTTCGGAAAATAACTTTTACTTTATTCATTTAAGACACCTCTTTCCAATCAACTACCTGTCTATATCCGTTTGCCTGTAAGATATGAATTTTTTCATCCTTATCAAGTTTGTAATGATTTCTGAAAAATTCTTTTAATCCCTCTTCTCTTTCTGCTCTCCATAGTTCATCATGAGTAATTACATCTCCAAATTCTTCTTCGTCCGTTGTTACGGTAATATCAGAGATCTTTCCAAAATACATTGCTTCAAGTAAATCTGTATCCACATCTCCCATGACAATGTAATCTTGCCAATCTCCCTGGCTATACCCTCTGATTGTTCCAGTTTTAAAGGTGTCTTCTGGATAAAGAAGTCTGATTGCATCAACAAGAATATCTTCTGTACATCTGCATTTATCATACATTTCTTTTAATTTTGCATTCACTTCATCAGATACATCCGTTGGATATTCGTCATAACAATCAATATCATTCAAAATCTCTTTTGCGTTCTGATACCATTCAGCATCAGTACAGCCTGTAAAATCTCTATTACCTGTAAGAACAACCTGTTCATCGAAGTTTTCACAACCACAATAATCTTTCCAAACTTGATTACTGTTATATAACCACCATGTTCCATTGCCCGTGTTATCTATTTTGATTTCTACCATATCAATCAACCTCACTATGCTATCTGTCTTGCTATATCTTCAATATTTCCATTCATTACAATCACTGCATCCTTGTTATCGGGATGTTCGTTCATGAAATCCCTTAATCCCTCAAACCGCTTATCATCTGCATTTTCAATCATCTGTCTTACATTTTCATTACGCAGCTTAATCAAATAAACTTTTTCATAATGCTGTTTGAATAACAGATTTTTCTTTTCACAATACTGCTTAATCAAGTCAATTTGCCTCCGTTCCTCTTTTCTGATTGCTTCAACCCTTGCTTTCTCATTAGCTTCTTCTCGTTCTATTCGCTTACGATTTCCAATCAGATGATTAAATAACGAGTTTGTTTCACAAAGATCCTTAATAACTGTGTTGTCAATGTCGTATGTATCAGGACTATCTTTATCAATCCACCATAAAAAATTATCAATCGTTCTATTGAAATTCTCTTCAAAGATACATCTGTTACCAAGATTTCTGTTATAGATTTCCTCTCCGTTTCGCTCGATCCGTAATGATGTATATACATTTTCATCTGGCTTGTTACTGTAGATAGTCCACTCATATTTATCCTGCTTGCCATATACAGTTAATCCATATGCACTGTATAACTGTTTCTCTTCATTTTTTAAATATATAAGTCCCATGTCACTTACCTCCACAATTCAAATCTGAATTTGTATATTTCGCCCACTTGCCTGTATAAACACCATTTATTCTTTCTTCAAAGGTTCTCTTTCGCATTCCATACATTTCTGTTGCGACTTTATACATGTCATAAACAAGATCTGTCTTCGTATCAATAATCATAAAATCTTTAGGATTGTTCATGCTATCTAATACATACTGCATGAAATCTCTGAATGTAATTATGCTGTTTGTTGTACACCACACAATAATTTTATTTTCGTCACTGGTGTCTCTTGTTACAAATTTCATTAATTGCATTTTCTCATTCCTTCCTAATAAAATAAGACAGACACCGAACATATGTGCCTGTCTTATTATTCGCTTTTATTACTCTGTTTTCTCTTCCTTTGGTGTAATTAGCTTTACAAGATTGCTTCTGATATAATCACAAAAAGCATCGATACTTCCATCTCCAATCGTCCAACAAGCACACTGATCATAATTCCAATGGATAATTACTTCATGTCCTGCGGTAATATTAGGTAAATCCACATCTGATTTACTTACATGTGAATAATTTGAAATAGCTTTAAGATATACATATCTTCTGATATTCTCAATATCTCTTTCTGTTTCTGCATTGAAGATCTCTACCAAATCGTCATCAGAGCATTCATCATAAATATCATTTTCAGAAGTTCCGTATTTCTTATTATCAAGTCTCTTTAACTGCTTACTTACTGCAAACAGTGCCGATTCCTCATACTTATTGCATTCCTCTTCGTTACTAAACACCTCGCCATCTTCTGCAATATACTGTCTTACTACTTCCTCAATTGTCTTTGTCTGCTTTACTTCGTTTACTCTCATAATTTTAATCTCCTTTTCTTATGCTATTTTCCATCCGGTTCCATATTCAATTGTTTTGATGTTACACCGATCCAGGATTTCCTTTACCTTGCTATTAATGAATTCAGGTTTACCCATCCGCAGCATTTCATTGTAAATTCGGACGCATTCACGAATATCATAAAGAGATACATCTACACCTCTAACCTTCTGTCCGACCATCCATTTCTCTATGTAATCTTTTAATTTGCGCATATTGTCTCCTGTCGAAATTACAATTTCTTTTACTTTATGGTTGCTGATAAATCCAATTTCCATGTCTTACTTTATCACTATCTTTATCCCAAAAGCCTAATTTAACCATGCCTTTAACACTTCCTGTTCTATGAATACATGGGCATTTATCTGTAAATCTTTTACCAGTTGCGTTTTCATACTTTCGTGGACTACTGTAATATGCCATATAATCACGCTCCTTTACCACTCTGGCTCTTTATCAATTAAGCCTAAATAAAATGCATCTTTTTCTCTGTTCCAAAAATGTTCTCGCAAATCAGCAAGTGTTTTAGTTCCATCTTTCAACGCTTCATAATCTGCAAGCACCATATCATCGGTATATTTTGTATACTCGTTTCTAGCAATACTTAACCTAAATCTCTTACCTGTTTTTATTAGTCCATATTTGTTTGTGTTTTTTGCTATCGGATAAGCACCAATTGTATATCCGTGTAAGTCTGGATATTCTTTTGAATTTTTGCTATGCCAATCTTCAAGCTGTATTTTTGTTCCATCTGATAAAACAGCACTATCAATTATTTTCTGCATAATTCTCAATCTCACCACTTTCTAATCTCAATACTAAATCAAGCACTTTATCTCTGTACTTAATCATCTGTACTGCTTTTCTAAGAGTTTCCTTTTCTCCAAATTCATCAGGAATAATATCAATTCCATACTCTACAAGCTGTTTTTCTGCCTCATACATTAAATCTCTTGCATTCGCTTCTGGAATATAATCTTTACCTCTTGAATCTGCTATTCCAGCTTTTACATATTCTGGATAACATAAATCAATGAATCGTGGCAGCTCTTTTTCTAAGTCCATTAAATATGTTAAGTCAGGATCAAGAATACGTTTAGGTTTACCATCTCCACCTCGCTTTTGCATCTTTTCTGCAATGTCTTCTGTTTCGTAAAACTCATTCTCTGCAAGAACTTTTCTCTGAATCTCTTCTGCATTCGCTTTAATAGTTTCATATAACGCTTTTGCATTAAAGTAATTACTTTTCAATTTTCCAAGAAACTCTTTGTCATATTGAATCTGTGGTAACATAATCATTTCCTCCTTGCATTTAACATATTTTCTCTGTACTCATGTATCTGTTCTAATGTCAGCCACTCAGGTTTTTCATCATCCGCAAACGAATTCCACAACTGCTCCATTTCGTCACAGTGTTTCTCTACTGATTTGAAATACAAATGACCTTCGTACCCATTTCCATTACCCAAGAAATATTCGCAATCCGTTTTATATCTAGCAAGTATCATATAATCAAATTCTCTTGGATGTCTCACAAAAGGCTCGTCACATTCAATTTTCTCTGTAACTTTTGTATTCGGTTCGCCACAAATTTCTCCCCATTCTTCTTTGTAAGCACCGGTATAAAGACTTAAACCATTTCGACCATTATTTTCATCAAAATATAACTTTCCGTTTTCGTCCTCATAACAAGGAACTTCCATATATCCGCCGAATCCTACAAATTTTACTCTCATACTAATCACACCTACCCCTCTAATTTATCCATTTCTTTGTTATTGTGTCATATGTAACTCCATTTGCATCCTGATATTCAACATCATCCGAATATGTAAACACATAACATTTATGTCCATTGATATTTTTCACTTCTTTTTCGCCATACAAAATTGCATATCTTTCCCTCCATCCAGCTTCGCTACACATTTCTCTCATTTCCCTATCGGGCTTTGGATTTCCATTTATTGTCTGAACGCATCCATATAACCATCCATTCAGATAATCAATGTTGTAGCAATACTGTCTCCATGAAGATGAATCATCAGTGAACACATAAAAGCTTTCTCCGTTATCTCCTCGCACAATCCGTGGTTTTCCAAAGTTTGCAATATATGCCTGTAAGTTATCCTTTATAATTTCCATTTCGCTTTTAGTAAAATCGTACATAATCATTTCCTCGCTTTCTTGTAATAAAATAGGCAGCTAGTAGATTATTCTCCTAACTGCCTTGTCTAGTGGCTAAACTATATTATATTCTTTCCAGTGTTTCTCCCATTCTTTTCCGTACAAGTCCTGACACCTGTATTTCAAGAAATCAATTGTTGTTTGTCTATCAAGTTTATCTCCTTTTGGTATGAATGGATCATGTATATATCCACCATTTACATTGAATATCTCAATCAAATCATCTTCCAAAGCTCTTTTATTGGCTTCTCTTTCATCAATTCCACTTTGGCTTTTCCAGTAATTCACGCAATATGCATAATGTTTTTCAAGTATGATTTGCGAATATTTTGCATCTATCATTTTATTTCCTCCCTAGTAAGCCTTCCTACCTATGTATAAACCATGGTCATCGTTTGCATATTTATTCCATAATCTCTTAAATAAATCAACTGCTTCATCAAACAATTCATTTCCCTCTGCTCCTTCATCATTCTGTGCAAAATCGATGAAGTCCCATTCGCTAGGGCAATCGGGGACAGCCAGCTCAATCCATGTCATATATGCACTTTCATCATTCATGCTACAGACCATAATATGCATTGCAATGATTGCATTTAACCGATCCTTTTCATTGCTTGAAAACTTCCGTACAACTTCTTTCGCTTCATCATCCCATTTTTCCAAAATCATTTAATCGTCTCCCTTCAGTTCTGCATAACCACCATCAAAATTCTGTTTCCAACTTCGGTATACTCCGTTTGTATCACGGAACTCTAAGTAATATGCCTTTCGCATCTCCCAAGGTTCCTGCCATACAATTTCTTTGATTGTACAAGCAATTCCTTGGCAATATACTACATCACCTGGTCTCAGATCTCTCACATTCATCATTATTGTTACCTCCAAAAAATCTATTCATAAGATGTTCACTTACAAGTTGTTTAGTCTCTCTATATGCATCACGTTGGTCTCTCCGTTGTTTCTTCTGATAATTCTTAATTGCATTTCCCATAATTTTCATCATCCTTTCTTAATTCTAAAGGCTTCTAGGAATAATTCCCGAAGCCTTAGTTTCTTGCCTAGTCATTTATGCTTCTTCACTTCTCTCATCATTCCTTTAAAATACGAAGATATCAGATTTTAAGATGAAAAACGGGAGTACGGCTCCGACGGCACCACACCAACTGTGGGTCACACGACCATTGGAGCGGACATACTGAACGTTGCCAGAGCCGCAGCCGGAGGGCACAGAATCTGGGGTTAATAAGTAGTACCATATATCACAGTTTCCAATATACTTATGATACTTCATGTACTCAATGATTGACATAATGCTTACTTTATCCTGACATTTACTGTAATCATTGTAACCGTCCAAGGAAAGTAAATCTCTTTCAAACTCAATTACATTATCTTTTCCAAACTGCTCTTCCATTTCCTTCAGGTATTTTCCGTTCAAATACTCACGAATATTACTTCTACGCCAGTCATTCGTACCTCCAAATTCCATCTTATCATCAAGAAGATCTTTCCTGACAACTGCCGTGGTTCCGTTATCTAACTGTTCACAAACTATGTATTCTGTTTCATTACCGTCCTTAAAAACATCTCCTGCTTTCAGATTAGAAAGTTTTCTATCTCCCTTGATCCACGCAATAGTAATTTCTCCGTTATTTACTTCTACCTTCACATCCTTACCAAGGTTATTTACAATTTTAATGTTATTCATATTTTTCCTCCAATCATTCATCTACACCAAGTCCACAGCAGTTTCTACACATTTCATCTTCGTATCCAGTATAAGTATCTGCATAGGGACAATGGAATCGTGCTTCCATTTTACCTGTTTCTTCGTTATATTCTTCAATAGGTTCGTCGCATGGTGTCCACATTATTATTTCCCTCCTATGGTTTCTCCATTTTTAATACCAACTTTCGCAGGTAGAATTTCCGTCAACCAATTCATTTGTCTCTAAACAAAATCCTTCGTAAGTAGAACAAGGATTATACATTTTGCAATCATCACAGCGTTTACACTTTCGCTTTGAATTGCTCACAATATGATACATATTTGGTTCTACGTACTTCTCTTTGATTCCTTCCCATTGCTCTTGCGTTACGTTCAAATAAGCATTTACAATCATTTTCTATCACCTCTAATTTCCTAAGAAATATTAGTTTTAAAATGTTGTTAGCATACGCTCCATATACCATCTGGTCTTAACTGTGCAAACGCTAATAGTCCGCATAAGGCTCTTTTAGCATTTCCTTCCGTTGCCTTCCAATAATCTTCATCTACATCATCTTTTAATGATGATATGATTTTCTTTAACGGCTCAATTGTTTCTGCACCAGTTTTTCCATTAAGATAATATGCGTAGTTATATGAATCTTCTTCGCCTATTCCAAGTTCTTCCATCTTTCTGTTTATAATATCAGAATAATTATAAGTAATATTAAATGTCATTTCTGTTGTACCACCGACACAATATGTTCCACCTTTTATTTCATGTTTTTCATCTGTTTCTAAAACTTTCTTTGTGACTGAATCACATAAATCAAAATCCCAACTCATATTAAAATTTCCTCTCATTTCACGTATAAAATGCAATTTTATTAGGCTCTTACAATTATTATCCAGAAATCTTAGTTTCAATGCTTTATTTTCTTTGCAGTAGGTAGCTTATGTTTTTTTTCTTCAAACTGAAATAATTCATGTTCACAAGGAACATATAATTTTCCATTTTCTTTGCATAAGAATATGTCTAATTGACTGTCATTACTTGCTGAATAAAAATCTTTCCAACTATAATCATGTTTTTTCCAATCAACATCATAATCACATATCCCAAGTTCTCTATCGCTTCTGATATGTTTAGAGAATGTGCATATATCCTTCTTTTCTGATTCTTTTAGTTTTCTTACTGATTCAAAATGATATCCATTATATTCAAACATATATTTCCTCCAATCTTTTAAAGAACTGCGAATTTAATTATAAATATCTATATCCGTCACGAATATTTTTAAACCAAATTTTCCAAAACATGTGATGATTACCATAATAATTTTTTTTATGTAAAACTATCTTTTGTAGGTCTTTTGCATCTCTTTCTGATACATACCATTTGGGTTTGAGTTTATAATATCCATTCATATTTGATACTTGTTCAATATCGCATCCTGCTTTGTCCATTATTTCAAGAACTCTATATGCATTTTTTAAATCGGATATTTTTTTCAGTAATTTTCTCATATTTTTACCTCTTTCTAAACTGTTGAAACACGCATTTAGTCCTCTTTTATCTTCTGTGCCTCTGTAATAATTTCGTCTAACTTTTTATAAACATCTTTGCCATAGCCTGGATGTTCGTGTTCAAAATCTAAATGTTTTAACCAGTCCTTAATTGTTTTTGCATTCTCTTCAATAATACTCATTCCATTTCTCCTTTCTAATCCATAGGAAACGAGCATTTGCCGTTCTATGATCAGCCCTATTCGTCAATCTCGTCTGGATAGACTATGACTCCATGTTTACCATTGATTTCCATTTCATAGCAATATACATTATCTGTTTCTTTTCCATCTACCATTTCATATACAACTTTTTCAATAGTGCCAATAGCACCACCATAGGTTCTTACCCTTACTTCATCCATTTCTGTAAATTCCATATCTGTTCCTCCATTTTCCTTATGAAATATCCATTTCAGTGTTTCTTTTTTCTGCAAGAATAACATCTGCAAGGTGCTTTCATATTCCTATCAGCAAACCAGGTTCTTTCTTCGTCTGTCTGCCAGAAGTATTCTCCGCACTCCTTACATTTTTTAACATCCTTTAAATCATTTGCATTATGCTTTTCTACGGCATCATCTGCTGATGTCTTATTAGCCATCCATGAAACAGTTGAATCGCATGTCATCGTCTGAACTTCTGTTGCAGTATTATCTGCTACAAATTTATCTCCATTAAAATAAATCTTATATCCTAACATATTATTTCCTTCCTTCTAAATGAATGATGTATTTAGTTATCCAGTTTCCTTAATTCAGTAATCAGCTGGTCAATATGCGTAGTATGGATATCATCAAGTCCTGCATATACTACCGGATTTCCGTATCTCCATTCTACATTCTCTGGATCAACATGAATACTGTTCATATATTCTCTGTTCTTTCCATAAATTCTACCGTCATGTTTTTTGATAGCTGCTACTGTTGCAAACACTTCTTTTGTTTTCTCTAAACCAAACTTACGAATTATTTCGTTCATAGTTTTTTCGGGCAGATTGATTTCCCTTGTATCATTGTAAATCTTAACAACTTCTTTCCAAATATCCGCAATTTCTTTTGCATTCATCATAAAAACACCTCACTTATTTTCGTACTTGGTTCCGCTCCAATTTAATCCTTCAATCCAATAGACAGATAACTCTTCCAAAATATCATCTGGCGTTTCATTGATAAATCTATCCATATTTACTGTAGTTCTGTCGTGTATATATTCATCAATAAAGTCCATGATTTCCTTTACTGTAATGTCTTTTCTCTGAATCTTATAAAAATCAGGATACCATCTGTCAGAAAATCTGCCATTGAAGAAATCAGTTGCATATTGACCTGTTTTCATAGGTACTTTAAATCCATGACTGTAAAGAATTTCTCCAACGGCCTTTTCATTTTCGTTGCCTGTAAATATGTCCTCATTAATTATTTTATTTTCATAAGAAGAAAAATTTCGTGAATACATCTCGTAACAATCTTTTGATGGATCATCCCAATCAGGGGAAATATCTGCACCAATCAGAATTGCGTTTCCACATCCTGCACAAATCAATAGAAAATTTTTATCAGCTTCCAAAGCCTTTTCTATTTTCTCATCAGGAATTGCATGAATCCGTCCACATTTACAAATTCTAATATCATATTTTCTACTCATAATCATTCTTCCTCCTCTAAATCCAGATCGTACGCTACAAACAGCTCCACACTGACCATCAGATGTTAATATTAACGCTTTGTAGTTTTTCCCATTGTATGTTGCTATACCGTTACCTTCTTCAATATCTCCAATACGTTCTCCGTACATACTATTGCACGGTTGGAATACAATTTTCATATCATCATCGTATTCATCTAACATTTCCTTTAAATTTCCTACTGTCATATTTGTTCTCCTCTCAAAATGTTGTTTTCATCTATTTATTCTTCATCAAGGAACACCATAGGACATTCTAAATCCATGTCAAAATGATGCGTTCTGATCCACTCATGCGCTGCCTTACTTGATTCAAAGCCTCTTCTTACCCTTATTTCTCCTTCTTCGTCTATCCATTCTACTCTATACATTTTGATTTCTCCTCAAAAAATATCACTTTCAACGTCATTCAGTCCGAAAAATTCGATTTCGCTTTCATCCATATTATCAATGACATAAGCCAAATCTTCATCTTCCAAAGCACAGTTCTTGAATTGCGTTGCCAGCTCGATTGCTCTTGAATAAGTCAAGTAATCATCTTCGGTTTTATACCGAAATTCATTCAATGCATTTGTAAGCGAAATTGCCTTTTGCATTGCGTTCTGATACATAAAATATGATCCATGTCCCCACTGTTTATCTTCAGGCTGCGTAGGATCATAATTACTTGCAACACAATACTGCGTATCAGTTTCGTTTTGAAGTAATGCATATTTTTTGTTCCGTAATAATGTAATCCATTTCATAATCTACCTCTTTTGCCCGTATAGCCGTTAGCCCAGCTTTCGTATGTAAACAAAGTTGTTATGTATATATATCATTCCCTTGCCAAAGGATAATGATTTCTGTTATGTTGTTCTCCGTTTTAAGCCAATTTCTTATTAGTTTTCTTCGTAGTTTTCTCAGGCTGTTTTCTGAACGGACTTTCCATTTCATATCTAACAATTTTAGAAAGCGCATCAAATGCCTGACCTTGCGTTAATTCCATCAGATTGTCTACGAAAAACTTTGTACCAGTGCATTTCTCTTTCAGAATCGACTCCATTTCATCGGTTCTGCCATCGTAATATGCATACATGGAATGCATAATTCTGATATACTTCGCTGTGTATGCCTTGCCGTTATATGTATCTGCATATCCATTCCACTGTAATTCCGTAATCAGATTGATAATCTTATTAAGTAATTCAGTGCCATTTCTCTGAATAGAACGGATTCCATCTGTAATCGGTGTAAAGATTCCAACCTGGTTCTCAATAGGGTCTCCCTTAACTGCTACATTGTGACTATTGCAGATTTCCTTTAACTGAATGTAATTTTCATCACCACTCTCGATTGCTGCACTATAATAATCAACGGGTGACATCTTACGTCTATCAATTCCCTGATCTAAGAAAAGATGAATTGCATCGTTCAGAGAACATTCAAGAATTTCACAGACAACATTACTGATTTTTGCCTTGTAAGCACCATAAATTCTATGCATACCATCAATGCAAATCAGAATTCCGTTCCAGTACAAAAGCTTCGGTACTTCCCATTTGTATGTATTGTAATTGTTCCCGATTTGCTGTGCAGCCAGTACATCACACATTCTCTGCCATGAAGGGATGTGTATATACATAGGGTCAATATTCATAAGAATTTTGTCACCAAATCTGCTATTTGCCTTTGCATTTTCCACCATCTGTTTGATGCTGATTTTCTCAACCATATCAACAAATTCGTTTCTGTTCCGTGATTCCTGCATTTCTTTCTCGATTTCTCTTGCCTCTACATACTTTCTCGTTTTGCCCATTATTATTACCTAACCTTTCTTTTTTGATTTTTGTGTATAAAAATAACGGCTATATATTTCTATGAGCCGTTACATTTTAATGATGTAATCATTTCCGTTCTGTGTAAGACCGGTAACATATGCAATTTTGCCTTGTTCCTTAAACTCTTTCACTTTCCGTTTCGCTTCGGTGCGGTTTTTACACCTTTCAAATTCATAAGGTGCAGTTACTACTTCCACGCAGTATTCCATGTATCCCCATTTATCGGGTGTGGATCGTGCAAATTTCTTTTTGCCTTTACAGGGTTGTGTCCGTGATGTTTCGCCACAGGTTCCTTTATACCGGCAATCTGAACATATTCCTGACATTATTATTCACCTCTTTTTCAATTCGCTTATCAAACAATCAAACCAATACTTTGCATCTTCACTTCCATCTTCCGCAAGAAGCTCAATCAGTTTGGAAATACTATGCATTACAATTCCGCTTTCTTTTGATGCCTTGAAATCAGAATAATAATCATATGCGTTTTGTGCCACCTCTTTCGGTGTGTAGCTACCTTTCCAGTTTTCATTTCCGTATGCTGCAATGTCGTAGAAATCTCCATACTCTAACCTTGGCATTTATGCTTTACCTTCTTTCCGTTTCTTCTTATTAATAAGGAAGTTATTCATTTCCCTACATATTCCCCTACAACAGTATTTCTCCGTACATAGGATACATATTTCCGTTTTCTCAGGTGGTTTAGTTTGTCTAGTCACTAAACTTCACCTCTTTCACGTAAAAACTCACAGTATGCGCTTTCACTTTCAAACTGCCAGTATTTTCCCACAGACGGAACGTAACCATGGTAGTATCCATTTGCGTAGTAACCTTTTACCTTTGCCATAAAATCACCTCATTCTTTTAAAAATTACCTTTGCCTGTTTTACATAATAATAACTGGCAGGAATCGTAATAACCCATCCACCAATATTTCCAAGCATAATCGGACAGAGAATTGTACTAATAATGCAAAGTAAGAAAAATCCGATTGCTTCTGCAAGTTCTGCGATTTCTTCTCTTTTCTCTTGCCTTTCTGCCTTGATAATTTTCCGTGCTTCTTCCAGTGTCATTACTTCTTCGTATGTAGTTTGTCTTGTGTACATTTCCGTATCCTCCTCAATCAAAATTATCAGGGCATACACCCATATCTTTCAGTGCTTCCTTTGCAGATTCATTACATAAAATTGCAATTAAAAGTGCATAATAGTTTGCTGTGTTTGGATCTCTCATAGTTTTATTCTCCCTTCGCTTCGCTCACACACTTCGTTCCTTCATTAAAATACTTCAAAAGCGCAATATGTAACCTGTATAATTTCGTCATCACTGACGCTAGACGTTCCCTTGCTGTCCATTAACATAGAGCAGGTGTCGGAAAATTCCCAGTCTTCCGTTTCGGTGAATTGCCATGTATTACCGGCAGAATCTTCCACGGTGACAAGATTATTTGCGTAATCAATTTCCGTTACAACTGCTGTGTTTGCGTAGTAATGATGCTGCTCTGCATTTGCCTTTACAAATCCAAATAGATCTATAATGATTGCACCTATAAAACCACCTAGCACAGCAAGCAAAAATGTGGTTCGCTTTTTCATTTCGTTATTCTCCTTTCATTCATTCGCTTTGCTCATTCGTTCGTTAAAATAATTCCGCAAGCTGCCTTGCCAACATTGCTTTGGATACATTTGCCTTGCGGATGCCTATTGTTACTGTGGGTGCAGATACACTGTAAATCGGGCGAGGCTTGTTTGCCTTGCTGATTTCATAGTTGCAATATGTTTTGTGGGGATTTCTCTTGCTCATAGTTTTGATACTCCTTATACTAATGCTGTGATTCTGTCGTGATTTCGGTTTGCTTCTGCTGTGTTAGCAGAATAGATTACTTTCAATGTTTCTCCGTATTTGCCTATTAAAGCAGTGCAGAATCCGTTATTAGACGGAAAAGTGGTGATTGCATGACCGTTCTTGAATGTACGTTTACTCATGGTTAGTTATTCTCTCCTTTGCGTTGAATTTTGGGTATAAAAATAGCACCTTACTTTTGGTAAGATGCTAATGTTTTGCGTTGTTAAGTTGAATTATATTTCTTTTAGCTGCTTTTGTAGTTCTGCAATTTGTTGCTCAATGGCAATTTTTTTTGCATTTGCCTTATTGTACTCTTCGTCTGGAATCCATTCCATGATTTCAGATGGCTGAACTTTTAAATATTCGCAGATTTTATTTATAGTATCAGTATTGACATTTCTATTTTTTTGAAATTTGGCAATGAGCGTAGGACTTAAAGATAATTCTTTTTGCACATCACTATATTTCTTGTTTTGGCTTTTTAAGTAGTCACCTAATTTATTGTATATAATCAAAATTTTTTCCTCCTTATATTTGTGACTACATTTTAGCATAATTATTTTACCTTGTAAAGAAATCTAATTATACACTCTCCTAAAATCGTGCAGTGGTATTTTAGCACATTCGTAGTCCGTAATTTCTCCGCAAAATGGTGTTAAGCGTTTTCCGATTCCTCCGCCTTTATGAGCGTGGTCATGCTTCATAAGCGCATTAAAATTAGTCTTTCTGCGTTTCTCTTTTTTAATGATACCTTTATAATACGCAAAAATAGCGTCCGTGATTTTATCATTCTGATATGCCTTATACCAACATTTTTTACTAGGCATATAGAAAAATACAGGGATTTTATTATCTTTTCTCTTTCTGAAATCAGAACAGACTAATACTGTGCCGTTTGATAATACACATACAATAGATTCGGGCATAATTTCCCTATTGTGTATAAAAGTGTTTGGCTGCGCTTGAAATATTTTCATAAACATCCTTCTTTCCGTGCGAAAATGCACACTATTAAAAGGCAGAGTTTTTGCTCTGCCTTTCGTACTATGTATTTTCCATTTGTGATAAAAATGTTATGCAAAGTAGTGTTTAATCACAATATTGCTGATAGTGGTAGCAAGACCGGAATAGTCATAAGTCTTTTCGCCCGTCTGACGGTTCTTGGTCACTTTTACAAGCGTGTTAATCTGACGCTTCTTGAATTTTACAGTCTCTTCTTCATCGTCTACTTCAAATTTGTTAGAGAATCCCTTGATGTAGCAATCATTCAGAAGTTTCTTATCTTCTGCTGTCAGTTTTACACGGGTCTTGGTCGTGTACGGAGTTTCAAAAGGCAGAGAGAAAGTCACCTTGATAATGCGCTCAAGTTCATCAGATGCCTTTTTATATGCTTCTTTAACTTCGTTACTCATGGTAATATTGCCGTTTTCACCTGCCTTGGAATTGATATGGATAGCCTGTAAAGCTTCGTACAATTCGGGAGACTCAAAAGCGGGAATAATTGCATACTTTACAAGCTTTGAATTATCCCATGAACCAAGTACACGGAGAACAGTCCGTACTACGTCTATGGAGTTGCCGAAATGGTCTTCATTCTTCTGCGTCATCAGAGTAAGCACACGGTTATAGTTGTCGGTCAGTGCCTCATGCTCATTCTGTACCTTGGCAAGCTCAGTCTGAGCGTTCGTCAACTGTACATTAAAAGCCTGTACTTCCTCTGCGGAATAAGTGCCTTTCTCATTTAGAATCTTTTTCTCTAATTTAGAGATAGTGTCATTGAGTAACTGCGTAACCATAGACAGGTTTTCATAGCGTACAGCGTGCATAAACTCAGACCGTGCAGAATCAGAAATGTTCTCAGCTAAAAAGTTAATCATAAGGTTTTTCATAAAGTACCTCTTTCTCCTATTTGTGCATAGGTGCAATGAATATGTTTTATTGTTTTATTTGTTATCCAGTGTGTTATACACACTATAAAAAGGCAGACTGGTAGTGCTGCCTCTACTACTGTCTGCCCTTATTTACTATGTATAACTACGATTTACAAGTACAGAGGAACAATAGTCATATAGGTTAGTTTTACCCAACACAAAGAACACTAGGTATTACCCTATTGCCTGCTTACATTGTTCTTATACTTGTCTCTTATGTATTTCTTTCGTGTGTAAGTTTTTAAATGAACCACACGGAAGCACGCTTTTATTTGTTAGCGTGAATTATTTTATTAGAATAGCTTTTCAACTATCCGGCGTTTCTTTCTCTCTACTTTCGTATTGTTTCCCACTCCTAGAAAATAGGTGTAGAGGAAAAACCGTTCCCATGGTAATCAACCTTGACCATATAAAATGGTCAATCGGTGCATTGTGTTCATCACACGGCTACCTAGATTTTTTCTAGGAAAATCTTATAACCTGCTTATGTTCATCCTTTTGGGACTACTTTGTATAGTGGAAAAGTTTATAAAAACCACTAGCAACAACTTTATTCTTTCGTCTTTTGCTTCACATTCTAGGAATGTGAAACAGTACCTTATAAATAAAATCACTGTTTTTTACTTGTGAAATTTGTGCTGATATGCTAGAATTGAATTGTTCGGATTCTATCCAACATATTAGCGTTGTGGCTAGTCCTCTTCCTCTGAATATTCCTAGTATTCGGAATCGGTAGCAAATACCATACTATCGTATGGACTAGCCCAACCACACTTAACATCGTATGGTTCTTTTGTCAATGTGCTATCACCTCTTTCTGCCGTTTGGACTTATTGCCCTGTCGGTGATTTTATATTACTACACGTTCGTGTAGTTGTCAACAACTTTTTTAAAACTTTTTTGTAACACTTTCGTGTGTTTTGTTGTTGATGTAGTTATACTATCATGTAGTTAAACAAATGTCAACAACTTTTTTTGAAATATTTTCGATAACATTCATTGTATTGCTGTACTATTCTAATAATACAATCTTTCGGAAACTGGAGCTATTCACCAACTACCACCACCACAAAAGCAAAACATTTGTTCCCCTACGGAAAAATACAGAAATACCGTGGTTTTTGCCCCTATGGGGGTAGATCAAACTCAAAAAAGGGCAGCGTTTTCAACGCCAGGCTATAGCTGATTCACCTACACACCAACTTAAAAATCTACCTCTCCCATTAAAAACTCCCAACCATCAAAAAATCCCCACACCTCAACAAAAACTCAACTTTCCCACCTCAAAACCACTTATCGTCCCCTTTATCGTAAAAATCCCCAAACCACGTTACTTTCACCTACTCCAAATCCCAAAAATCAAAATTCCACCCATTCAAAATTTCACATCAAAATCTCAAATCTTCCTATTAAATAAAGAAAATTTCGACGTTACATTTTATACGACTAATTTTGTACTCGTTTTATTAATCTAAATAAATCAATCTCAATAGAGAATAAAATATTATAACTTTCAAATAAATATATACGAGGTATAAAAATGATGAACAACCAAACAATCTATGATATAATTATAGAAAATGCTACTAAGGAGTATTTTTCTATGAGAAACATAAACACATTATCAAATAAAATATGGGAAATCCCACAATACACTCGCAAACAAATAAACAGGGCTGGTAAGATCATAGCTAATAAATCATCTTATTCACCTGATGAGTATGAGGAAGCCATAAAAATTCTTAATAACTGGCGAGCATCACATGCCTATCCACTTCATGTAATAACATGTGGTTTAAGAAATAAATTCCCTAACGCTTTGGTAGTACAACGAATAAAACGTTTGGAATCAATTACTGGTAAAATTGAACGTTTTCCTGAAATGGAATTGTATAAGATGCAAGATCTTGGTGGATGTAGAGTCATTGTAGATTCTCTTGATCAAGTATATGACATATACAATAAATATAAAAATTCCAGAATTCGTCATGTACTTAAAAGAACTTATGATTATATAGATCAACCCAAAGCTTCAGGATATAGATGTTTACATTGTGTATACCAATTTCAAAGTGATAAATTAGAAACATATAATAAAAATATGTTAATAGAAGTGCAATTTCGAACAAAATTGCAGCATACATAGGCAACTGCCGTAGAAATGATGGGCATATATACAAAAAGTAATTTAAAATCGAGTCAAGGGAATAAAGATATATTACGATTTTTCTTATTAGTATCTTCTATTTTTGCCATGATAGAAAAAACAAATATATGTCCGAATACACCATATGATGTAAAAGAAACAATAAATGAAATCAGAGAACTTGATAAAAAATATAATATCATATCTATTCTTAGCGGACTTAATGTTTCTATAGATTATAGTGTTAAAAAGAAATTAGGTAAAAATGTATATTATATATTAATTTTAGATTACGAAAATAAAAAGGTTACAGTTAGACCATTTCAACCAACGCAATTAGAAATTGCAACAAAAGCATATTCTGATATAGAAAATAAAACTAATAAAGATGTTGTACTTGTATCAGCAAGTTCTTTTGAAGCACTAAGAACAGCTTATCCAAATTATTTCGTAGATATATCTAATTTTGTAGATATGATGAGAAATATATTAAAATAATTTACTGAAGGCAGATAGAAACATCTGTCTTTTTTCATTTCATAAAAATATTCATATACCACTCTCACACTACATATCCAACTTTTACTGGAATTTTATAATAAACTAACGCCCAAATTCGAACGGAAACCACTTCAATGATAAACTAACCATAAATGATAAAACTTCTCAAATCGTATCAAAAATCTCTTATGTATTATCTATGAAAATTTCCATACTAAATAATCAGGTACATATAAACATATAGTGGGTATATTTAAACTAAACAGATCAGTACTTTCATAATACACACTACCATATTAAAAAAATAGACCCTTGATAGGGTCGGTTTTTGCGAAGCAAAAAATTTTGGGTAGATCATAACTTCAAACAGAGAATAAACTAATATGAATTAAATCATTTTAAATAATGTAAAGGAGAAATATAAAATGGAAAATAATTTTATGAATGGATTTGAACAATTCAAGAAAAGGATAGATGCAATTCCTGATGAACAACTCATCAAAGACTGCGAAGCATTAGGAATGGAATTTGAACAGGAAATACCAAAGTATCACAAGAATACCGGCAGTAATATCTCCAAAATATCCAAGAAGTCAAAGCATAAACATAATTATGAGGAATGTCTATTAAGATACGAAAGTAATTATTTTGGCAAACATAATATTTATACTAGATTAAGTAGCTACTGCTCTATCTGTGGCAAGATCGGTGAAAAACTAAAAAATTCTATTGTAAATGATTATCACAGAACTGGAATGTTATCTAATGGAATGAAATATCATTCTATTATTTCAGGTGATGAATTATTTGAGGAATATAAAGATAGATTACCAGTATTTCATATAGATGATGATATGATCAGAGGATATGTTAATTTAGAAGAAAACAATAAAGTAAATAGAGAATAACATAATATAAATAGCCTATGGCATTATTGGTCATTTCGCTGCAAGCAGCTCATGCCCTTGTGTCCTGCTTCGCAGTCCACAATTATATGAAAATTTATAAAGGTATATTTTTAACTCTTTTTTATATATTCTTATAAGGCAGAGTGTCAAAATTCATTGAAAAATAAGGATTTTTTTCTGATTTTAACACTTTTATCTATTTATCAATTTTTCATCGAAATGTGATTCTGTATTCATTTTTTTCTTATTTTACAAGGAAAACATCTTAACACTTTTTTTTGAAAAATGGAGTTAAAATTTTTTACATACAAAGCCAAACGGCAGTTGAAGGGATTTTTATCATTATGGAGAACAAATAAAAAGATACGTACATTAACACTGAAAGGAGATTTAAATGCAGTTTGATTGTAAAGTTAATATTGTAGATGCAATTATGGGAGCTGGTAAAACACAATCCATTATGAATTATATAAATGCATCGGATGATGATGAAAAATTTTTAGTTATTACACCATTTCTTGATGAAATAAAGAGATATAGAGCATATTGTTATTCTAAAAATTTTAAAACTCCTACATTTCTAAAAGATAATGATAAATGTAGCAAACTTAATGATCTAAAAAAACTAATTGACAAAGGAGAGAATATTGTTTCTACTCATGCGCTCTTCCAAAAATTCGACAATGAATTAATTGATTTATGTAGGGCAAAAAATTATACCCTTATAATGGACGAGGTTGCGAATGTTATTGAAGAATATCCATTAACAAAGCAGGATTTTATAGTTCTAAAAAATACATATGTAGATATAAATCCAAATACTAAACAACTTATATGGAAAAAGGAATATGAAGACTATCAAGGAAAATTTGAAAATGAAAAAAGATTATGCGAACTAGGAAGTCTTGTATGTTATGGAGATAGTTTAATGGTATGGCTATTTCCAATAGAAACATTTAATTCGTTTAGAAATATTTATATTCTTACATATTATTTTGAAATGCAAATGCAAAAATATTATTATGATTATTATGGAGTACAATATACTTATTGGTCTGTTGCTGGAAATTCTATGAAAACATATCACCTTATACCCTATGACAAAACAATAAAATACACTTCATACGATTATAGTAAGTTGATTCATATTTGCGAAATAGACAAATTGAACATGATTGGTGATAGAGATACTGATTTGTCTTTTTCCTGGTATAACAGAAATAAAAATAACGCTTCTATGAAAGTATTAAAAAATAATTTGTATAATTTTTTTCATAATGTAAGAGAGAATAAGTCTAATGATAATATATGGACAACATTCAAAGAATATCAGAATGCTTTAAAAGGTAAAGGGTATACAAAGGGATATCTTCCATGTAATTGTAGAGCCACTAATGATTATATAAATAGAACATCTGTCGCATATCTTGTTAATCGGTATTTGAATCCATTTATTAAAAACTTTTTTACAATGAATAATATTTCGGTTGATGAAGATGGTTTTGCTTTATCTGAAATGCTTCAGTTCATATGGAGATCTGCTATCCGTGAGGGAAAAGATATTTGGGTATATATCCCTAGTATAAGAATGCGAAATTTATTAAAACAATGGATTCGAAACAATTCCACAACAAACAGAGAATAAGTAATTGTAACAAATAAACGCAGCACCAAATTTAAAGGAGGTATGCGAATGATAAACGAAAAGGAGACATTAATTTATGACAGGAAATTTTACACTAGAGGAACACCGTAACACTTTTGGAGGAATTATTAACTATACAGATTACTGCACCGACTTCCCACGCCACGAAAAAGCACAATCATGGGCGGATCGTATCTATGCCGATCTTCTATTTGATAAGAAATGCATAGAAAATATTAAAGCAAGAAAACGTACGGCGGAGGTTGATAAGTAATATGGCAGTTGAAAAGGATTTTGAAAACAACAATGAAAATGATCTTTGTTATCTGACTGGCGAAAGATATGTTTGCGTATCATTTACAGATAGAAAGATGATTAATCGTATAAAGAAAATTTATGAAGAACGTGCTGAAGAGTTTAAATACCTGACTCAGAATAAAGACGGAAGTATCTGTGCGAAAATTCCGAAGAAGTGGTTTCGTATCAATCCAGGATCCAAGCCTGATCCTAATAAGCCCAAGAAGCAGCTATCTGAAGAACAGAAAGAAAAGATGAGACAGGCGTTGGCTGATTATAGAGCAAAGAAAAAGAAGTAATACTACTTCTACTATGTTCGGTTTATTGGAGTTTTAAAATGATTTAGACATCAAATTTCAACGAAACGTGCTTTGATGGTAAGTTGTTCGTCTAAATATAAAACGGTGAAATTGAGTAAATTTTCTATTGCTCTCAGAAAGGATAATTTTCACAGATGTAAAATGTTGGCAAGAATAGACTATAAATATTTTCAGAAAGCAAAACAAGTCGCTACTATCTCAGATTTCACAAAAATACATGTGGGATGCGTGGCGGTATATCAAGGATCCGTTATAGGAATTGGATGTAATAGTAATAAAACTCATCCACGACAGAATTATTATAATCGTTACAGAACAATAGATAATACATACTTTATTCCAAAGCTTCATGCAGAAATCAGCTGCATTAACTCTATCCGTAATCTGGATATAAATTTCTCAAAAGTTAAATTGTATATTTACAGAATCCGACATGATCAGGATTATGGTATATCTCGTCCGTGTCCTAGTTGTATGGCCGCCATAAGAGATATCGGAATAAAGGATATCTACTACTCTACTGATGATGGTTTTGCTTATGAAAGATTGAAATAATTTTAGAAATGAATGGAGAATTAATAAATGGTATGTGAAATATGTGGTGAAACTGAAGGAATGCATAATCCAAGGTGTCCTAAATATGAACCGCCAAAATTTGTTGCTATATGCGGAGTATGTGGTCAGGGAATATATGAAGGCGATGAGTATATAGAAAATGACCATGGAGAATGTATTCATTTTGGATGTGAAAAGAATTTACGTTGGTTATTAGACTGGCTTGGATATGGAGTCAAAAGAAATGGAGGATAATTTATGGGGAAGTTAATCAGATGGATTAAAGAACTGTTTGGTGTATATGAAACCGGCAATGAGTACTATGTAGATATTGATGATATTGAGATTACGGCTCAGTTTAGCGAAAGCAAGCCTAGTTTTGCAAAACAGGAAGCAAAATATAATTATTATCTTAAGACGGGTGAGCTGCCAGCTCCGATTGTATTAAAGAGAGATTTTACACTGGTCGATGGTTACATATCTTATCTGATCTGTCAGTCTTATGGTATTGATCGAGTGCCTGTATATTTTGAGGAGTGATTAACATGGGAAGAATTGTAATATTGCAGAATAATACTGACTTTGTAACAGACCATCTGTTAAAGAAACTTTGTCTCAAAGTAGATTGCGGAAAATTATATTGTGTTTGTGCAGATAAAAATGATGAATTAAAAGGTAATGTCGTTGCGAAGATATTGCCGAATGGATGTAAAAATGAAATCAGCAATAATTAGATATGAATATAGACCTAGAATTACTTTTGAAAAACGTGGATTAGATGTAGAGCGTAATTTTCTACAAGCTCCTACTTGTGAATGCGGATGTGGCGGAAAAGCTAATTTGGTATTAAATACGGATGATGATGTATTAGATTTCTGCGGTTGTATGTGTGCAGATAATGAATGCTGCCAGTGTGCTGTTTTTTGCAATCACAAAAGAGAACAAGTTATTAGGAGCTGTGAAATGTGATGAAGATCACATCCAGTTAATTCAATCTACTACTAATACTTTTGATTTAAAGGATATTTGTTTTATGGCTGAACAGCTTGGATTACATTGCTATGGATTATTGAATTGGAAGAAAGATAATCTATGGGAAATTATTGAGAAATAGGTTAGGTGAGGAAATAATTTGAGTAAATATGGTATTAAAATCAAAAACATAAGTGCTGGTATGTTATATGATGTTAATCTTGGTACACGAGATTATTTTACGTATACGGATGCAATGTTCAATAATAGTTTATTTAGTTACTTCCTTCAAAAAAATGGTTTAAATGTATATAAAGAGGAAAGTACACGAGATATTATCTGTCTTGATTATGAATTTGGCAGTAGATCATATAACGATGAACATGATCGCCTCGAAAAACTTTTTATACAGTCTGACGGAGATTCGAAAGAGAGAATTAAAAAAGCTATTAAAAAGGTTGAAGAAAGAAAAGATTTATACAACGAAAAATCAAGAGATCAAATTCGTGAATATTTTTATGAGAATGGTGTCAATGTAACTTATAAAAAGAAACGTAGAGATGGAAGTATAAAAGAAGAAACAATACATTATGAGATGTTGTTTCGAACAAGTGCAAAAGCAAAATTGGGACAAGTAATATTTATAAATAGTAAACTATACAATATTGCGTATGATTGGTTAACAATTGGCCTCGGAAACAAAATGTCTCATGATAACGCTAAAATTGTTGAAATGTCAGCTTATGCACCACTCACTACTTCTACTATTATTGGAACAATTCATATACCAGTTGAAGATATTTTAATCCTTAGAGATCAAGATTCATTTTTTGAGACAATGACTAAAGTAGTTAAAGCAGAAAATTATGAAGTAGAAGTTAAAAAGAGGAATCGCGAAACAGGTAAATATGAAAAAATAATAGAAAATAGAAAAAAATGTATTGTCGTAGATGAGAAAAGAAATGTTAAAAATACTATTTGGGATGGAATGGCATTAATTGAAGCGGATAATAATTATCTTAAATTACCAGACTATGTAAATGGTATGGCATTATTAAGAAATCATCTATTTAAAGCTTGTGCATTTAAAAGCTATATTCAGAAATTTTTTATAGATTGGTGTGAAAAGAATGGATATGATTACAATACTTATCAAGTACAAGATATGTTCGGTAAATGGCATTATCTAAAAGATATAAAAATGATTACAACAGACAATGCTATTAAATGGAAAAAATTCCAGGATTTAATGGGTAATAATATTACGGAAGCATATGAATATTGGTGTGATCGAATTCATAATGATGATGACATATGGGGTATTGTAAAAACTGATCATCCTAGTAAATTAGGACAATATCAACAGCTAAGTTATCAGATGATCAATACTCTTCCATGTACAAAGGATGATGTAAAAGATATTGCTCAAGTTAGTATTGATTACGTTGAATTGCTCAAAAAAGATAATGATGAGTTTGAAAAATTTCTCAGAAAATATGCCAATGAAATAAACCATTATGAAATGCTTGCTGATTTATATACTCAGAATCATGAATTTGGAAATAGTACATTTTTTAGAGAAGAAAAGAAGAAAATTATATTTGACTATGTATATAGAATGCGAAAAGGAAAAATCATGGTAAATGGTGATAATTTGACTGTATGTGGTAATCCTTACGCTCTTCTACTATATTCTGTTGGTGAAGATTTTGAAAAAGACTCAACTCTCTCCCAAGAATCTAATTGTATTCAATGCTATACTAAACGTTTTGATAATCAAGAATATCTTGCGGCATTTAGAAATCCACATAATTCCCCTAATAATGTATGTTATTTACATAATATCCATACAGAAGAGATGGATAAGTATTTTGCATTTAGTAAAAATATTATAGCGGTTAATTGTATTCATACAGATATCCAAGACAGAGCTAATGGAATGGATGAAGATTCAGATTTTATGCTTGTTACAAATCAACCTACGATGGTTAAATGTGCTAAAAAATGTTATAAGGAATTTTATACTGTAGTAAATGCGTTGCAAGAATCTGGTATCACTTATAATAACACAAAAAAAGATTATGCTACAATGGACAATAAATTTTCAAAGTCTCGTATGGGAATTGGATATTCTAGTAATCTTGCACAGCTGGCAATGACTTATTATTGGACAGAATTACAAAAACACAATCCAGATGGGAAGAAGCTTAAAGAACTTTATGACAATTTTATTATTCTTTCTGTTCTTGCACAAGTTATTATAGATGGATGTAAGAGAGAATATGAAATTGATGGCAATAAAGAAATTGAAAGAATCAGTAAACTTCCTTGTATGTGTATAAAAAGAATTGTTGGATATACTGATTCAGATAAACCTAAATATAAAAAACATGATTTTCCTGAATTTATGAAATACACAAGAGAAATTAAATATACAAAAGATGGTAAGGAACTTCCGCAAGATGAAATAGATGAATCAAAAAATAAACTTAAAAGTCGTATCAATCGAAATTTGTTATGTCCTATGAATTGGCTCGAAGATTGGATTAATAAAATTCAGAATGCTTCTACAACCGAAACAATTCCAACTTCTTCTTTCTTTATAAAGATGAATGGTGAGGCTAATCGAAGACAAATGACAAAAATGATGAAACTTATTGAAAATTATGATTTAAGCATAAAATCTGCGAAGATTAATATTTTAGATAGTGATGAATATATTTCATTTCTTTCCGAAAAAAATATCGAAATCATATCTGAACTTTCTAAAATGAAAATCAAAAATGTTATTACTATTAATCGCCTAATAGAAATAGCTCTTGGATTAAGTAGTGAGACTGGTGCTTCAAAAAATCGTACATACAATCCAGAAAAACATACTCGAAAAATATTAAATCTATTATACAAAATGGATAAAAATAAGTTTTTAATGAATTTTTGTTGTGAATAATGCACAAAAACTGCACGATTATTTTGTAATTGTCTTCTGAAAGCCTTTATTTTCAATTGTTTTAAGAAATACTTAACGTCCGTTATATGGAAGGAAGAAATCGCAGAGTTGCGTTAGTAAATTCCCACGCCATTGCCAATGCGTGTAATAAATAAGGACTTGCAAGTTTAAAAAGTATACTAGGGGCAGACGTATCATTATCTGCCCTGAATACAAAACAATTTTTAAAAAGTTGTGGTCAAAAATTACATTAGCTTTAGCTGATGTGTATATTTCACAAGCTTATGAAATCAGTCTTTCTTTTACATAAAAGAGAGAATAAATAATTGTAACAGATAACAATTATCATATATGGAATTAAAAGGAGAAAAAGGAATGGTATTAAAAGAAGCATTTCGTTATCAGAATTTTTTGGATCTTATCTTAAGCAATGCTACTAATTATCTTTGTAGAACTGATTTTGTCACTGAGACAAAAGAGACACATAATCGAAAGAAGGTAAACCCTCTTGCAGATGATGAAATTATTGAGGTGAAGAATGTTCATAATGTAGATTTCACAGCAAATGATCTTATCGATGTGGTATGCGCAGTTATCGCAGAGAAAGAAAAGCTCACAAAGGCTATTACTCTTGCCAAGAGATCTACTGAAATTGATATTGACTCTTCGGTTTCTATGAATAAATTAAAGCAGAGAATTTCTTCTGTGTTTAATAATATGGCAAGTATTAAGAATAGTGAGACAACTTCTCGTGGAACTGGCTATAAGTTCAATGAGGCTGGAGATCAGGTGTCTTATTATTATGATGTTGATAGTGTGACTACTATTAACTTTAAACGTGATGATGTTCGTAATCTGGCAAAGAAATATCAGAAGGAAACCGATGAGATTTCTACAAAACTGGATGCAATCGAACTCACTACTGTTGTAGATTTTGTTCCTACATGGGATGTAACTGATACATTTGAGGAAGTAGTTGCTGCTTGTAAAAAGTAGTACTCTTCTCTCCTGTTAAAAATATCAGGTACTTACGAGAGAGCTGAAACGGATTGAATAATTGTCAATCGGTTCAGATGCAGATGAACTATGATGCTGCAAGTTTTGTGTGATATGCCATAGATCACATATGATAAAAACAAATGGAAAGTTTAATAAACTAATGAAGTTTAATTTACTTTATACATATAATTGGATGGTTTAACTACATGTTAATGCAAATAAAAGCCGCTATATGTTTCATAAAGTGCTAACTCATTCTTTTGTTATTTCAAACTCTTGTTAATTCAACAATATGAAATTTCAATAATCGTTTCGCTAATTTACAGTTGATAAAACATATTATTATTTGAAAATAATATATAAATTCTATTTAAAGATATTGGATTAATTTCGTTACCCAGTAACGTTTCAAATAATTGGTTGAAATTATGATTGAAGTTTCAGTTTTCTTATAAGTATCTGATATTTAGGTTTCATTTTGTGTTACCTCCATTTCTTTGCCGGTGGTTGTATTGTCATTCTGATTGTATGACTGCCGGTGTTCTAAAAAATATATCACGGGATGACGAGCAATTGGAAGCTCACATGGCTCATATCCAGGAGTATGTAGGATCATGCCCTACTCCCGTAATCTCCTACTTCGGTAGGCGGTCGGTTTCGGATCGTCAAATAAGCATGGCAACATGTATAAAGCAGTATAGACGTATTGTAGTACTGCGACTGTAGAAATATAGTTTGACGGAAAACACATAAATCTATACTTGACCTAAAATCAGAGGGCTACTGCTAATGATACGGTTAAGTAGGCGTAATAGCAATGCGCTGTATTAACAGAGAAATCTGGGGATGATTTATGTACAACTGGTGCGAATTCCGCAAGAATAAGTGCTGATTGGATTGTAGGTAATTCTCACAACTTGAAAAAGAGGGGATTTAATACAAAGTAAGACGATTGCAAGTCGAGCAGGATGGTGATGATTGGGTGGTACTCAAAAGGTACTAATGGTCAAATATACACCTCATCGTCCATAATAAAATACATACTTTTGATGAT
>OHJT01000283.1_pt1 | contig 44553 bp, 54 predicted proteins | sample 1568651 | NCBI WGS metagenome assembly OHJT01 (sample SAMEA3879608, study PRJEB24766) | human gut metagenome | biome: human-associated habitat; feature: feces | place: USA | collected 1985/1987 | reverse complement strand
TTATTAAATATGTTTATCCAGCAATCAATAAAGCTTTAGGAATTAACGAATAACTGAAAAAATATGAATGGAATAATAATCAATGATGAACTACATGAGTTGGTTTCATTGAGAACCAGCCCTCCGTGTGATAATTGCAGCCTGCAAGAAAATTGTGATAAGACTGATTTTTTCTTATGCACTGTGATTGCCGAGCGGCACAAATCTGATGAACGCTTTGTAAAGCGTGGTAAGGTGAAAGAATTTATTGAGAAACTTAATTCAAAATAATAAAGAAAAGAATATTATGGCAAAAGTATTTATAACAAGATATGCCCTGACATCGGGCATAAAGGAAGTAGAAACAGAAATTCATAAATCCAATTTCAAAGATTCTCCTAACTATGTAAGGGATAGTGCATATTCTTTTTATTACATAGGAAAGGATGCATTTCTCGATAAATCCGAAGCATTGAACAAAGCAGAGGATATGAGAAAAAAGAAAATTGCTTCTCTCCGTAAGCAGATTGAGAAACTAGAGAAAATGGAATTTTAATAATTAAGATATGAAGAAGAAAACAGTAACAGTACTGGCGATTGAATATTCAAAAAGGGTGTGTGATCCTCAACCTGAATTTATTGATCGAATGGATGTAAGAGGATTGGTTATGAGTGCTTATAGAAGTGGATATAATAAGGCTCATTCAGAGCATGTAAAGCGCATCACCAATATCGTGGAGCTAAAGCTATCTGACATTGATTCCCCTGTGTTTACTCATACAAAAGAGTTTAGAGAACATTTTGATTACATAATGTCAAAAATCAAAGAACAATTTGCGTAAAACATACATAGTAATGAAGATAATACTAATAATTCTCGCAGTCGTCTCATTGACTGGCTGTAAAACTGAATATATATATCTGACCGTATTCCCTGTAAAAGGGGTTAAAGAAATAACAGATACAATATATGTTGTTCCTGATAATCGCTTTAAAAGGGAATTCGAAAAAGCAGATAGCATATTCAGCGTAATAGAAAAGGCTTCTGACGATGCTATGAAGTCGGCTATTTTAAAATTTAAACGATGAGAAGATGCAGAAAAAGTATATACGATTGAAAGAAAAAGAGCATGTCTGTGATTACTGGCTTATGCTCGCCTATCGTACACTTTTACAGCGTACAAGGAAAAGCAGGAAGCGTAAAGAGTTTGCCCGGAAGATAATTCGGCTTTGCAAAGGTTCTGATAAGCGAATAGTGGATATATCAGATGATTATAGATTTTGGACTGCCAAAGAAATGTATGATACTATCGTCAGTAAATAACCCTCAAAACAAACTTAGAAAGGAATAAAATGGAATCGGAAACTATAAAAACAGGCAACTATTACATTGAAAGAGAAGGGGAAAACATCAAAATTACATTGATTGACCCTAAGCATAGAAATATAGCAATTATCCCTTCATCCGGAAATGCTATTATTATAAAGCCAGAAAGTACTGGTGAAACTCAGTTTAAAACTAAATAGCACTAAAATCAATATAGATATGAAACGAGTAGTACAATTACTAATAGAACTTCCTGATGTCGAAGCGACTGAATGGCAAATCGAAGAATTTATAGAGTTTGAAACGGGATTCGGATGTCGTCTAAGTGCTGACAATCCCTTCAATGGCTTATCCTATGAAGTGGAGGAATGTTATGTTGAAGATAGAGATGTGATTAACTAAAAACAGAACAAATCATGAATAAAATAAGACTAATACTTCGTTGGTTATTTATTCCATTGTGGACTACATTATTTTTTGTGTATTTGCTTATATGGTATATACAAATGAGTTGTACTATTTCAGCTTTCAAGATTATTGGAATACTTTTCTAATATTATGGGATAAAATAATGCTATTAATGAGATTAAAAACAAGAAAGACATTAATTATTTTGTAAACTTGCATTTTGGGTAATTACTGCATCCGGTGAAATTTCCGTACTTCCCTTTCCGTTCGACTAATTGGTTGCCACATCTGGGACAAATGCCGTTATGGATCATAGTGTTTTTGTTTGTAATAATCTGATGTATCTTTTGCTTATGCTCTTTTTTAGTATCTTTAGTCACTAAATTTGAGTGAGATAGTTTTTCCGTTAATATCTGGACATCTACAGAATTTATGGTGGGAGTAGTGTAGCTATAAATAACATCTTTTAATTGGTTTGAGTATATAACGATTTCTCGGGTATTACATTTTAGAGTTGCACCTCTTAAGAATACAATGATTGGTATGAATTTATTTTCGGGAATGCTCAAAAGACTTTCCAACGCTTTCACATGAGAGTAGTTTTGTTTTAATGGGTTCTGGAACTGATATTTGTTACCATACATATTTTTAGTCCAAAATTCAGAATAGTCTGAACCGAAAATCCAACCAGAGTAGTTCTTGGTTTCAATAACAAAGATACCATATGGTGATACTACAACATGGTCAATTTGTACAGAGCGTTCATTTATACAGATATAAATATCGTTAAATAGATGATATTCACTTGGAAGTGACATTAGTATTTTGGAAACCTTTCTTTCTCCATATTTTCCTTTGATGGCTGCTTGATTATATCCTAATGTAATTGCAATTACAAAAATTGCAATTACTATTATAACAATAATTTCCATAAGTTATCAGTTTTAATAGAACTTGATTAAGTATCTGCAAATGTAAAAATAATAAATATAATATGAAAGCAATTAGTATTAAACAGCCGTGGGCTTATTTGATAGTCTACGGCATCAAAGACATTGAAAACCGTACTTGGGCGTGTCCTAAAAAGTATATTGGGCAAAGGGTACTGATACATTCAAGCGCCATCCCCGTGCAAATGATAAATCCTAATAGTGTATTCACAAGGCAACAATGGGACAGTTTATCACTTGGATTTCAGAGAGATATTATTTGCGGTGAGGGATATGTAAATTCTGCTATCATCGGAAGTGTTGAGATAGTAGACTGCGTAATAAATCACTCTTCCATTTGGGCGGTGAAGGAAGGTTATAACTGGATACTGGCTAATCCTATTATTTATGATGAACCTATCGGAAATGTGAAAGGGAAACTATCTTTTTGGGAGTATGATGGTCCATTAGTGCAGACGAAGGAAAATGTTGATAGATTAACTTATAGAGAAAGGCTTATAGCTATGCGTAAGGAGATGGAAGAAAGGGGGAAATCATGGTAGGAGATATTCGTATTAGGCGTAGGAAAGATAAATACCACGTTATGGAAGAGCAGGGAGATGGTAGATACTTTACTATTGAAGGAGGAAAATGTAATTCAAAGGAGGATGCCATAAAGCTAAAAAAACGATTTCTGTTCGTTAGAGAGAAAGTTAGATTGTTCAATCAGAATCTTAGAATACAATTGAGAGAAAAGAATAAACCAAATGGATGATCACATAAATCAAAGTTTGTATGCTGATTCAATAAAAGAAGCTACAAAAGTAGAGTTCCTTGCAAGTAGTGAGGAACTTTTTTTATATGCTGTTTCCCTGTATAATTCGATGATGTGGGGCAGAAAGATAGACCGGGAAAATCTTAGAAATAAGAAGAGATCAAAAAAAATAGGGAGAACTAGCAAGGTGTAAAAGCATTGTTCTCCCCAATCATTCACGATTGTATAGCAAATATACTATTTATTTTAAAAATAATCGTGTTATGGATAGAAATTTTAATGAAAAGACGTGGGTAAATGTACGTGAAATAGGGATAATTCTTAATGTCCATGCCTTTGTAGTGTATTCGTATTTATTACAGATTGGGGTAAGGTGCGTTAAAGATAGGTATGGGAATGGGTATGTCAATGGAGTAGATATTACCAAGCATTTTGAAGGCTTGAAGAAATTCGTAAAAGGATTGAGGAATGGAAGAAAGGAGCAAGCTCCCCTCAAAGAGCTAGCTTTTATTGATCCTGTGATAGGGAGTCATAATGATTGGGAGAGTAAAGCGGATGGCTTGGACAAGGTGAAGAAGGATTTTTATGCCTCATATACAAATCAGGTCTACAGGATTAATCACTACCAGAATTTAAAGAAGGCTTTGTTCCGGTGGGAGCGCGCCACGAGAGTTTGGAAGTACGTGGAAGAAGAAAGAACTACACAAGACCCTAATGAATGGATGGAGAGCATTTCGTTAAAATACAAGCTGTGTAATACGATATACGATGAAGAACGCCGTAAATCTGTACTTGATACAATTTGACATGGCTGTAAGAGTGATATCGGGTAAATTTGCTATTGATATAAAACTGATTATAGCATGGCGTACAATTTAAAGGAAATGACTGAAATGTGCTCTAAATGGGTGGCTGAAAATGGGCTAATGGAGCATGGCGGTGCGAGGTTGAAAGACTTTTGCGCTCATTTCGGCATAGACTCTCAAACATACTATCGTTGGCTTGAAAATGCGGATTTTGCGGATGCTATAAAAAAAGGGAAAAATGAGTTTAAGGAGAAGCTAGAGCAGAGGTTAGTTGAATCTCTGTCAAAAGCTGCTTGTGGATATGAATTTGAGGAAACCAAAACAGAATATGAAGGAAAGAAAGTAAAGAAGAAAATAGTAACAGTGAAGAATGTAGAGGCGAATGTTGGTGCTGCTATATTCTTGCTTACAAATATATCTCCTGATCGTTGGCGTAATAAACAAACTGGAACCGATGTGAAGACGGAAGGAGTAACATTGAAGGTCGAAGTATTGAAAGAAGAATCGGTTAGTAATATTAAGAAGCTCTCCACACTATCGCAGAAACGGAAGATGAAAGGAGAGGGGGAAACAGAAGGCTCTGGACAATGAAAACGACCTATGTTTTTGACAGGCTATTAGAAGCCACGGTAAATCCGGTGATTCGTGGAGTATCTTCACGGGGTGGTACTCGATCTTCTAAAACGTGGAGCATGTTACAGTTGCTTTTTCTTATTGCCGAGAAGTCAGAAGCTCCTTTGCTCATATCGTGTGTTACTGATACAATGCCGGGAGTGAAACGTGGTATGTTCCGCGATTTCAAACGTATGTTGCAAGATGAAGGTCTTTGGAATGGCAAGGCAATGAATTTAACCGAAATGACCTACACTTTTCCTAATGGATCACAGATAGAGTTTTTCGGTTGTGAGAATGCAGCGAAAGTATTTGGTCCTGCACGTGATATCCTGTTTGTAAACGAAGCACAGAGGGTCCCGAAAGAAGTATTCCGGCAAATGGCGGTTCGTACTCGTTTGATGCTGTATGTAGACTTTAATCCAGTTAAGAAGTTTTGGGCACACGACTATTTCAAGGGGCCCGGCATGGTGGAAATCGTCAGCACCTACAAGGATAATCCATATTTGACACCGGAGCAGATCGAAGAGATTGAGAGAAATAAGGCTGATGAAAACTGGTGGCGAATCTTCGGACTTGGTGAAACAGGAGGAACTGAAGGACTGGTATATCCTGAATATGATATTGTGCCGGAGTTTCCTGCGAATTGTAAATGGTGTCTTGGTCTTGACTTCGGTTTCTCTGGTGATCCTACGGCGATTGTAAAAGTTGGCTTCGATAAAGATGATCTTTATGTTCAAGAGATCGCATACTCTACAGGGCTGTTGAATTGGGATATTGCGAATGTCTTGCGCAAGAATGGGCTACATAAAGTTACCACTATTGCGGATAATCAAGAGGCGAAGAGTATTGCTGAGATTTCTCGTTTGGGATGCCGCATATTTCCATGTATAAAGGGAAAAGGATCAATCATGGCAGGTATTTCACAAGTGAAGCAGTTTAAAATGCACATTGTACAAGGTAGTCGAGGTATACAGGACGAAGCAGATAATTACTCTTATGTATTTGACAAGATGACCGGACTCTATGATACGAACGAGGCAGTAGACGAAAATAATCACGCTATGGACGCTATACGATACGCGACTGAGTTTCTGATCGCCAAGTATCGTCCCGGCAAGAAACAAAGAAAAGATGAAGAAAAGCGAAATTAAAACCTTTCGGGGATATGTGCGATATCAGATATATCGCCTATTTACCCCATTTCGTTGGTTATGGAAGACGTTTGTTCGTCTGACAAGTAGATATCAACGCTTGATGCAATTACGGCGTATAGCGAATCTAAAGCCGGATGCTGTGGAGAGTCTTTCGCAAGATGAAGCCGCACTTCTGCATTATATGTCAGAATACTTAATACCTTCTCGCTGGGTAACACGTAATGGACAGATCATTTATACGTGTCCATCAGTTGAAGATGTAACTCTCTGGCAAATGATCGAAGCGCGCAGAGCTGAAACAGTATTAGAACGTATTAGCGGATGGACTGAGGGATATGTACCAGAAACTGTCGCTGATATGGTGAAACTGACGAAGTACATTGTGGAGCAGATTGGGCAGGCTGACGAACTGGAACGTGTACTGTTACCAGGTGCAGGTGGTTCCGGTGAATCGAATCCAATCACAGAAGCTAAAAGTGTGCTAGGAATGGTACAGATCACATCCGAACTGTTTAACTGCTCATTCGAAGATGCGAAGAAGATAAACTACTCAGATGCTATTCTAGCGATCAGCAAGAGACATGATGAAGTTGAGAAACAAAAATCTAAAACAAAATAATCATGGGAAAGAAATACAGTATTAATTCAGCAGGAAGAATCGTAGCCGAGAGAGATATCTACTCTCTCGGCGGACTTATAGTAAAAGGGTCCGTAGGTGGTTCGGTAAAAGACGAAACACAGTTATCGCAGGAGGGCGAATGCTGGTTGAACGCAGGTGATATATCGAACCGTCCGGATATCGTAATCAAGGATAACGCCTATATAGGAGAATTCTTTCCGGGTGAGAATCCCGTTCATACAGATATAATAACGGAATTTAGTGGAAATACTAAGATTCCGGGAAAAGTGAGTTTCCGATGCTTCACAGCAGACGCAAAAGCCAATACGTTCATCAAGGATTCGTTTATCGGAATAACTATGGATGTCGTTTGTGGACCTGCTACTAATACGAAGAACTTCCCTATGGAGCAAGGACGATATAATCAGGATGCGCCGAAAGGGACATTATTCACGAGCGCAACAATGAAGGTAGCTGCTGAAAACTTCGTGCGAAATACGGCTACTCTTAGGCTAGGGAAAAACACATATGTGTACACACCGACAGGGTTTAACGCTAGAATATATTGGGCTTATGTTGATCCTACGGGACAATTAGCTTATGCGGGGGAATCGCTAGCTGTTTCACAAGCTCTTACAAAACTGGACCATCCCGTATATAGGGTATGTATGGTTGCCTTTGCCCGGAATCCTACATTGACCCCCGCTGAACTAGGAGAATCCGGAGCTAAGATACTAGGACACATTAGTGGTTCCCTGTTACAGGACTTTCGTCCGGAATCTGCATCGGGTCAGTACATGATGGATAAATCATCGTTCCTCATGAACACCGACAACTTCGGCTTAGCTGCCACGCAACTGCGATTCTTGGCGGGTAGTATGTACGATACTACCATGTACACAAAGACGGATAGACGGGATTATAAACCGTATGGTACATTCCGGAATGTAGAACGGCTGGAATATACTAAGTATCTGAGCGATTCGCACCGTACCGCCGCAACTAGGGATACCTATATCTCCGCTTATGACTGTCCGTTACTCCGCGTAGACGATACTACTTACAACGATGCTTTGGCTGCTAAGGGAAACCTTGTACTCCGTAGATGCACCGTACCGAAAGCCATATTCACGGATAACATCCATAACGGGAATACATACGAGGACATTGATTTCTCATACGCTAACGATCACTTAGGAGCGAAAGCGGGGAACAACAATGATATGTGGAGTTCTCATAAGCAAGGGGAATACGCGGTTATTGCTGCGGGTGTAGCTATCGCCGGGCTTATCAGCAGACCGGAGAACCTAGCGGCCGGTTCCATCTTGGGTCCGGGTATTGATTCTATTCCACTAGATGGGAACATCATCGAACAAGGTACATACACCGCTGCCATTGGGCAATACTACGAAGACGCGAAAGGTCATTCAAACTTTAGGTTAATGACCGGGAAGCCCGTTTCTACAATTGGATTATCGATGCCTACAGTACCTTCGGGGTACGTGATAGCCGCGGCTCATTATCTAGACGACGGATTTAAATTCGCTAACAACGCATCGTACCCGTCAAGTATCAACACGGCGTACCCTTATGTGGTGTTTGTATTTACTAAAGACCCGCCGAGTGAGGCAATCCCCGCGGCGGAGTTCATAGCACTTGGATTATCCTTACGTTTTAATAATTACTCTAACGTTCCGGAAATAACAGGAAGTTCATACGTGGGTGCAGGTTGTACCGTTCGTGGAGATGTTAAGCTAATCGGTGATCCCTATGTTAACCGGGTGTTCGATGTGAACCTGTGGGAACGTGGTGAAAATACTATGATAAGTCAACAAACTTGGGAAGCCGGAAAGAACTTAACTAACCAAGAAAGACACTTCGAATTTAAGAATGTCATCCCGGTGGAAGCAGGTGGGACACTATCGGTGGCTTCCGGCTACTTCCTTTACGCGGCATGGCTAGACGAGAACGGACTCGTATCGGGGACATCCGGTGTGTGGGCTTCTTCTTTCACGGTTCCGGGCATCGCGAAATATGTGGGTTTGGTGCTGAAAAAGGCAGCCAGTGCAGCGACTACGGGGGCGTTCATAGAGGAGTCCGACATCCCGTTAGCAAACGTTAAGTATCTCCGTGCGTTCAAGAAACGTAGATACATAACCAATGAGCTAGACCGGAATTCATCAGAAGATATCTTGATAGGTCCGGATTATTGGGAACAGGGAACAGCCGGAGGCGGACAAGCAGACGCAGGTAAAACCTACGAGGAACTTAAAGCAACATCCGGAACCACTATAAGACTTAAACGTCCTATAAATGTTTCCCCGTCATCTAGTATATCATCGGCATCGGGATTTTCAAGGTATATTAGGGTGCTAGACGCAGTAACTAAATTCCATTTAGGCGAACCGTTGAACAGCGCCAAGATGGCTTTACTTGCTGTTATTATTCAGAAAGACCCATCGGCTGCGATAACTCCATCGGAGATACCCAATTCTAGGCTAGTGTTGGAATTCGTACCACAGCCGAGAATCATAGTTCCTTATGGGTCTGCTACTTTGTTCATAAGTGGTCCTAAAATCCGGATGTACGACAACGCCGTGTTATCCCGGAACCTAAACCAAGAAGGGGAGATTGTTTTGAGCGGTGACGCCGTAATGGGCTACGACTTTAATTCGGGGTCGTGTATGTGTTCTAATGGTCACAGTGACGCAATAATTAAGTTACCATGAGATTCAGTGATATATTAACCTTTATGGATGGGGAAGCCGTGAAACTCGGCTTGCCTATCTATTTCGGAGATACGTCTACTATCAACGAGCTAGTGAATGACATCTCAGGTATGTTCTTAACGTTCGATGTCCCGGACGGTGGTATGTCTAAGTTGCCGCCTGCCACCCGGAAGTATAACGTAGTATTACAGTGCTTAGATAAATCGTACTATCTTACGGATAACGTTGCCGAACTTGATACATTAATGCGTACCGATTTGGCTTTAAACAAACTAATGTCCGCTTTTGTGTGTCACTTCGATGTGGATGGATTGAGTTTCAAGAAGGTACAGAATATCTATGACTCAATGAAGTCCGGTTGGAGTGTAACATTTTCTATAACAGATGATTTATTGAACTATGGATAAGGAGATATTGCAGGTTGTAGAACAGATAAAAAAAGAAATCTTCGAATCTTATGTTTCGAAAGGTTTGGTAGCGTCTGGTGAATTTGGGCGTGATCTAAAAGTAAACGATCTCGGTGATAGGGCAACTATTACTGCGCCGCATTATGTCGTACAGATGGAGCAGGGTAGGAAAGCGGGGAGTTTTCCGCCTGTCTCCGCCATTAAAAAGTGGATTCAAGACAAGAACCGGACGGTTGGTGCAAACATCCCGGAGGAAGCAGCTTTCGCCATCGCTTATGTGATGAAGCGGGACGGCATCAAAGTTCCTAACAAATTCAACGGTGGCGGGGTAGTCTCCGACATCATTAATCCAGAACGGGTGAAACGGCTGACGCTGGATATAAACAAGATCATAAAGGCGAAAATTCTAACAATATTAACGCAATGAAAGTACAAGTACCAAGAATAGGTCTGAACGTAGACATCCCCGATGGCAAGGTCTACAACTATCCCGGATGTCTGTCCATTTGGGACAACATCCCGTTAAAGCTGATCGTTACGGATCTGCCTACGGACATCATAGTATACTTCTATGTGCAATGCCGATCCTCCCTAGACTCGTTCTACGTGGCTAACCTAGAACCTGTCAATGGGATAGAGATCGATGTGGCATCTCACTTCTATCCGCTTCTCCCGGCATACAAAGACCGGATAGCCGGGTATACTGTGGAGCTAGGGATAACTCACAGGGCTAACCTAACTGCTGCTGTGCAGACTCAGATGTTCCGGATGCCCATAATGAACCTAGCCAGCCGGAATAACATCAACCGGGTATCAAAATATGACACGGACTTCCGGGATGACTTGGGACGCAGAGCACCGCTAGCGCATACGCTGGATGACGATTTTTTCATCGACAGCCAATACCACGATCGGGTCTATGACTTGGATATGGTTTATCAAGATGGCTCCGTGGATAAAGCGACTTATGTGCAAGGAAGCGGTCTTCCGGACGCATGTCAATTCAAGAAGGTTACGATAAAGAATCCGGATGGGTCCGTAGCTGCTGTTAAGGTTTATCCGGAAGAGGTGCACGCATGCGGAGCTATTACACTGAAATGGCTAAACTCGTGTGGGTCATACGATGCGATCTCCTGCTACAATTGGAGCACGCAGCCTACGATCACACAGGGCTTGGACGGTGGCACAGTAACCAAGCGGGAGTTGACCTGCGTATTCGAACTGACTGAGGCTAACAAGTTCGCTCTTGATGCCCTGTCAACGTCTCCGGACGTGACGGTGAAAGGGCTGGATGGCGTGCCTTTTGACACCAAGATGCGGTGTTCCTCGACTACGGGAGTCAAGTATACGGCATCCGGCTTGGCGAAAACAGCAACGTTAAAATTCCAATACTGATATGGATATAAGGATACAGATAAACGGCACATTCTTGGAGGGCTTGACTAAGACAGATGTCAAACTCTCCATCAATGCGTCCTCACCCTACTCGTTTGGCGAGTCTACCCGCACCTACTCGGCTAACATCAAAGCACCGAGAAACCGGGTAAACGATGGTATCTTCTATCAGATGCGAAACTTCGGTTACGTGATGCGTGATACGAAGTACGAGGCTAGAATTTACATAGGCGGTGTCGTCATCAACAAGCGGTTCAAAGCTAAGGTGACCTGCGATGAGGAGAGCTACAGCATTGCCCTTTCTCAGTCAGACCTTAAGATGTCGCAGTTGCCGAAGGAAGTCGTGGAACGAACTCTGATTGATTCTAACGTAGGGAATACCCGGTTCTTCCGGGCTAGCGATCTGATTACGAAAGCACTTGGTTCTCCCACCCCTGTGGAGTTCCCACCTATCGATAATGGAGGATATGCTCCGGGTCTGATCATTGAGACCATTGGTCAGCAGGGAATAACAGATGCGCTGGTTGGCAAGTCTGTCACGGTATTTTGGCGGTACGCTTCCGAAACGGATGACGGGACCAAGTACTTCCGAGGCAACTTCTTAGACATCAAGGAGTACGATACCCGTGTAGCCATAACAGCACCGGGTGGAGTGACAACATCAGCCGTAGCTGTGGTCACTATGGACAACAACGCTTACATCACGCTGGACATGTCTAAGGTAGGCACGATGCTGAACTACGTGGTTCTCAAGTCTGTGGACAACAATCAGACGATCGCCATCTTCCAAAAGGACGCTGATCAGAATGATATCACACAGGTACGCTACAAGTACGTGTCCACTACTTTCAACATCCCGATATACTTGTATCACGGGATGTATATCAGCCGTGACATCAATGACTACAACAGGCTGGATGCACTTCCTCCATCCTTCATGTCTCCGGACGAGGCTGTGAACCTATCCGGCAAGATCACTGCGATCAACGGGTCTTCGGGTCTGACAACCATATACGGTGGCTGTGGAGTATCGGATGCCATAACGTATCTCACCGACATATGCAAGATATTTCAGTGGGGGTGGAAATTTACGCTGAACGTGGACGATAGCGGCAACACGGGAGTCATAGTCAACGTGTACAAACTGATAGCTGATGATGCCCGCAACGTGGATCGGAACAACGGTCCGATAACCTTCAACGAGTTCCGGCAGGATTGGTCTCAATTCTATTTGTCAACCGACAAGATCGAGGATTCTGAGGGCTTCCCGAACACCGCAGTGTTCAAGATCGGGGATTTCTTCAAGAGTCTACAGGTTTCGAAGGCATCGTTCACCGCTAAGGGTGACATCGTGGAATCCAATGTCCCATATCCTCAAGACGGTACGTATCCTAGATTCGCCATTCGTAAAGGAGCGGTGGGAAGCGGGTCTACTTGGGTAGAATACTTCAAGTCGATCGAGTACACGCAGTCACTACAGAAGTACTACGGGCTGTTTTCGGACGCATTGGACGTGACAATTAAGGCTAAAATACCTTATTATCACATCGAAAACAACTATAAGGAGAACGGGATAGTGTGGTTTAAGCAGTTAAATGCGTTCTTCTATGTCCGGTCGATCACGGACTACAACATTTCCACGCAGGAATGTAAGGTAAAACTAACTAAAATTAATCTTAATCGTTAAATAAATGGCAGATAATGTTACATTACTAGACCTTTCGTTCAAGACGGACGAGGCAGTAGAAGGTTTGGACGCTCTGATCAAGAAGTCTTTAGACCTTGCAGAAGAAAAGAAACAGCTAACCAAGCAGATAAACGCCGAAAAGATGGCACTTGCCGGGCTTCGTCAGAACTATAAAGACAATCTTATAGATCAAACGGCGTTCGAAAAGGCAACGGAGAAGTCAGAAACAGCGATCATATCGTTAACCAAACAACTAAACAATAATAAGAATGAGACTTCCGAGAATGCCGCCGCTATTAAAGCACACACTACCATTGTCAACTCGGAAGCGGAAAGCGTGGAAACCCTGCGAGCGAAGTTAGCCCTTAACACGAAGGCACTAAACAAAATGTCCGTTGAACAGCGGACAAACTCGGAGGCTGGGAAACAGATGGTAGCCCAAACCAAGGAAATCTCCGACAAACTGAAAGACCTTGAAAAAGGGGTGGGAGATACCCGTAGAAACGTGGGTAACTATGCAGAGGATATCGAGAAGGCAACCGGAAGCCTCGGCGGTATGACTGGCGCAACCGGGCAAATGGTCAAAGGTATGTCTGGCGGTATTGCTTCTATAAAGGCATTCAACGCTGCATTGATGGCGAACCCCTTTGTTGCCATTGCATCGGCTATTCTTGCGGTGATCTCAGCTATCGGAAAGTTGATGGACCGCAACAACGAACTGGCTGTTTCCGTTAAGACTATATTAGCACCTATCGAGTTGATCATAACTAAGGTATTGGACGCCGTAGCCGCTCTGTTTGTGGAGATAGTCAAGGTTTTTGAGTGGCTGGCAGAGGCTTATATTAAGGTTTACAACTGGTTAGGTCTGATATCGGACGAAACCGTTAAATCTATCGAAACTGCTAGAGGGATGGCACAAGTAGAACGGGACATATATAACGCTGAAACCGATCTTATTGTAGTTTTAGCCCGGCAACGTAGGGAAATGGAGGAACAAAAGGCTATTCTTGCCGATCAAACTAAGAGTTCTAAGGAAAGGCAAGATGCAGCTAATGAAGCCCTGCGGATATCTAGAGAGATGGAAGCCTCCGAATTAAAGATACTAGAGGCTAAATATCAGCAGATAAAGACGCAAAACGAATTGTCTTACACTTCTGATGAAGACAGGAGGAAAGAACAAGAGGCTTTAGCAGCATTGGAGGAAAAGAAAGCACAGTATTTATCACAACGGAAAGAACTAACTAGTCAGGTATCCGGGCTGGAAAAAGCTGATATGGCAGCCGCCGCAGTAGCCGATAAAAAGCGTGCCGAGGATTATGCTAAATCCCAAAAAGCGGCAGCGGAGAAAGTCAAAAAAGACAAAGAAGACGCAGAAAGGAAAGCCGCCGAAACCGCTAAGAAAGTTCAGCAGGAAGTTCTAAAAAGCTACGAAAACGGAATAACCGAATTGCAGTTAAAGATAAGAGAATCTAATATCGGTATAGTAGACAAGCAGAAGGCACTAGAGGACCAAGACGCGCTAAACCAAGCTATCTTAGAAAAGGAGCGATACAGGTTGCAGCAGGGGCTTATAACGCAACAGGAATTCGATAACATCAAGCTGGAACAGCGGATAGCATTCCAAGAACAGGTAGCCACCCTAGAAGCCGAAGAAGCCGCTAAGAAGAGAGAAACGGAAGCCATAGACCTAGAGAACAAACGTGCCATCGAGGAAGCCAGCATAACTAGTGACTTCGAACGTGAATCCCTTCGTCTAGAGCAGCAATACCAAATGGAAGTTGCGAACGCTGAGAAGACTGGGGCGGACATTTCTTTGATTGAATCCAAATACGCCCAAATACGGGAAAAGAGAGAAAAGGAACTAGTAAACGCCAAGTTGCAAATGACAGCTGATATCGCCGGGCAAATCTCTAATATCATGGGTCAGGAATCGGAAGCCGGAAAAGCGTTTGCTCTGGCGCAGGCTACGATTAACACATACTTAGGTGCATCTAAGGCTATTGCGCAGGGTGGTATTTGGGGAGTAGCGCAAGCAGCCATCGTGATCGCCGCCGGATTGAAACAAGTAGCTTCAATTATGAAAGTAAAAGAAGATATTCCCAAAACGAACACCAGCGTTAAGAAGTTTGCCAAAGGTGGTACTGTGTTTGGTGCTCCGCATTCACAGGGCGGTGTAACGTTCACCGGATCAAACGGACAGCAGTTCGAGGCGGAAGGAGGCGAGAATATGTACATCCTCAACAAACGTGCATCTCATGCTATAAATGCGTTGTCTGCTCTTAATCAGCAATACGGGGGACGGTCTTTTGGCAATTCTAATGCTTACCGATATGCACAGGGGGGAGGATTCGATGTTATCAGTACTCAATCTTATACGAATCTTAATCGGTCTATGTCTAAGCAAACGGTTGATTTGTCCGACAAGACAGTGGCAGCTATCGCACTTGCGTTTGTAGAAGGGGTAGAGAATGCTCCAAATCCGATAGTTTCAGTCCAAGATATTACCGATGTACAACAAAATCGTACAATTGTTATTGATTCCGCATTGGGCTAATTCGTATTTGCTACAATTTGCGGATAGTAAGTAGGTTGTAACAGCTATTTTTGTGTTGAAATATAGTTTATAATATAGAATGATTTATCTAGTAAATCTCTAATTTATGGATTTCAAGAAAATACGAATTATAGAGGCGGGACCGACCGCAAACGATTGGACGGATGAAGTTAACGGTGAATTAAAAACCGGGAAAATCGTTATTACGCCCGAATCGCTAGCGTCCCTTGTGGTGGCTGGTAGTATTCGCCCTATCCATTCTCGCCGGACACACAACGGTAACGATCTGCTGGATCAGTACATCGGTAGTTTCTCTAATTTCGTTGAGGAAAACGGAGTAGTCTACGCCGATCTGACCTTTTCGGAAGCTCTCTTAAAGAACTATCCGCAGGAGGCAGGATTTATGAAGGACATGATTGAAAAGGAACCGGAAATGCTAGGCGTTTCAGTCGTAGACCTAGACACTAAGGTGTGGAACGAAGAGAACCAAACATGGGACGTGACGAGTTTTGAAGAATTATTCACGTGTGACCTTGTAGGCTTACCAGCCGCGACAAGTTCGCTTTTTAATAACCAAAAATCAAAGAACAAAATGGGTCTTTTATCAAGCATTATCAGCACCTTTTCAAAGAAAACGGAGCTTAAAGAGGAAATCGTAGAAACGGTTAATGGTGAAAAGATCACTATTAAGGCAGCAGGAGAAGAGGCAGCCGTAGGTGACGAAGTAGTAAAAGAGGACGGAACCGCCGTGGAAGATGGTGAGATCACCGTTGATATCCCGGAAGAGGGAAAAATCGTTCTCGTGATCAAAGATGGCAAGATAGCCGAGTTCAAAGAGTACATGGACGAAAAGCCGGAGGAAACACCGGAGACAGAAACCAAGACACCGGACGAATTTTCTCAGCGTCTAACTGCTCTTGAATCATCTTTGAGTGAGATTAAAACAATGCTTTCCAAGCAAACGAAAACGCCACCTGTTGCAACTCGTACGGTGGGAGGCAAACCGAAAACAGATGCACAAAAGACGCAGCTTTCCAACGAGGAAGCACGCAAGAAAGCGCGGGAGGCGATGGTTAAGTTCGCAAAAGAAAAGTAATCACACTAAAATCATAGGAGACTATAAATTATGGCAATGACATTTACAGATTTAAATAATCTGAATATTAACTCACTGGCTGACGTCATTTCTTTGACTGTCGGGCTGGTTGGCGAAATGGAACGCGGTGCAACCGTTCTCTCTGGACTTGACAACAAAACGCCTATTGTTACTTTTGTAGCGAAAGATAAGGCACTTCGTAAGTCTGCTGGATGTGAAGGTACTTATGAGTACACAGATATGTCCGATCATGTAAAGTACTATGACTTCCAGCCTTTGGAGTTACCTATCGTTGTTTGTTTGCAAGATTTGTGGGGGAAGATGGTAGCTAAGGGTATTCATTTGTCGGATGACTTCGATGAAACTCAACTGGCAGGTTTCATGGCTTCGGAAGTACTGAAAGTTTTGGAGGCTGATTTGCTACGTCTCGCATGGCTGGACGGAACCAAGACAGGTGATGTTGCTTACAATATTTTCAAAAATGGTGGTTTCATTAAGCAAATGAAGGACAGCGCAGAAACTATCCTTCCTTTGCAGTTGACTACGGCTAGCGTAGAGGATACCATGAAGAAACTTATTGATTCACAACGTCCCGATCAAAAGGAACTTAGCGAGTTCTTCGTGACTTCTAATGTAATACGCCTGTTTAAGAACTTAGTTCAGAGTAAGGACAACACAACTGCTCAGGAACATTTCGAGAACGGAAAAGCTGTGTACACTTTAGAAGGATACAAGATCAATGAACTTCCTCATGTTTCAGCGTCTATGATCGCAGATGCAACAGACGAAGATGCGTTTATCGCGTTTACTCCGAAACGTAATATCCAAATCGCTTTGGAAGATTCAAGCGTGAACATTAAACCGTTCATTCAAGATGCGAAAGACCGCAAGTATTACTCTACAACTGTGTTTGCTGCGGACGTAATGGTAGCTATTCCGTCTATTTTGAAACTTGCAACAAAAGCGAAAGCATAACAACTAATACCGAAAACTATGGCATGTATGAAATTAAATAAGGCTATCGTTTTTGGGTGTGCGGGCGGCTCAGTCGGTTTGGCTGGGCTGTACCTTGTTAACAAATCGGAATTGGCTTCTTTTGCAATGGGTGGCGATGGCGTGACGCTAAACTCTATCGTCCTTGTATCCGGTGCAAAGGCAATTCCGGTTGACTGTTACAAGAACGGCGCAAAAGTAGTGGACGCTTTGCGTACACTGGACGGTGCAGCCGGAATGGAACAGACGGTTACTATCACGGTCTACGATAAAACTTCTGACGGTGCAGCGATTAAGGAATCACTGCTATCCGGGAATTACGTAGCCTTCGCAAAACTCAAAGACGGCGGTAACATTAAAGTTGCCGGACTTAATACCGGGCTGGAAGTGGCAAGCATGGACGGAGATACTTCGGCGGCTGGCGGTTTCGATACCGTAACACTGAAAACACCGGATAACTCTAGGGGGGATCGCAATATAGTTGCTTTACCTGCTGTTTGGACGTATTTAGAAGCTAATAAATTAACTTAACAACATGGGATGTATTAGTAATATCACGGGTGCAATAACCTACGATTGTTTAGGTGGAGCAGTTGGAATAGCTGATTTGTTGCTTATTAACTACTCAGATATCCAATCTATCTCCATCGCCAACGGTATCGCTACTATCACGTTGACTGTTTCGGGCAAGGTTATCCGGGTAGCGTCTATCCGAAAGGGTGCAAATGCTACAGAAGCCCAAAGAATTAACGAAAACGCCCCGAATGCGCTGGAACAATCGGTTAATTTTACCGTGTATAAGAAAACGAGTGCGGAAAACGTGTTTATCAATACCATTCTCAATTCTCGCCTTGTGGCGGTTGCAAAAATGGTTGAAACAGGTGTTTACCGTATTTATGGCTGTAATTACGGTTTGGAGGTATCCGGACTGGAAGAATCAGCAAATGATAACGGCGGTTATACCGCCATTACGTTAACCACACCTGAGAACGTTCTAGGAGAAGCCCGTGCATCAATCACTGAGGCTACATGGAATACTCTAGTGTCTAAATCATCATAATTATGGCTTGTTTAAAGAAGATAGCACAAGATTTAGCGTTTGATTGCGCTAATCCCGGTTTAATCTCTGGAATTGCCGGAGTAGAAGAAGCCGTAATATTGAACTACGAAGATGTTTCTAGTATCTCGGTATCTTCTACGACAGGGCAGGCAGTAGTAACAATGAAAGCCGGAACCAGAGGATATACCGTTCAATCTGTAAAAAACTCTATTCAAGTGACGGAGGCATCGCGGGCAAACGACAATGCTCCTACTATGTTGGAAATATCAGTAGTCATGAAACTTCTTTCATCGTTACCTGTAGTTAGCTACATTATCGCTTTGGTTTCTGGATCGTTTTTGGTTGCTATTAGAACAAAAAACAACCAATATTTCATTTTGGGATGTAACTCGCCGTTAGAGGTCTCAGATTTATCAACTGATAGTTCAACAGACGGAGTTTCAACCGCTACTTTAAAAACGCCGGACGGGTCTTGCGGAGATTTCCATTATAGTATTACGGCGGCACAGTATAACTCTTTAAAAACTGTATAATCATGGCAAGAGCAAAGAAAACTGTAACAAAAGATATCAAGCCCGTGCGCGAATTAATTCGCTTAACGGACGAGTTCGAGATTTTGAATCTCTGTAAAAGTATCACGCATCTAAAACTGGACCCTATGTGCCATATGGATCGTGCGTACGCGAAGAAATGGTATGAGGATCACTACTTGACGGGCATACACGTTCGCTACGTAATGAAACCGGGACTATCTATCAATCATGTGGCGGACGGAGTTGTTTACCGTGCATTTAACTGTACGGACGCCATCGCCGAACGAATCATGAAAGAAAATCCGGTTTATAGATCCTACTTTGAGGACTTAGGTCCAATAGAACCACAGGAGGACGTACCGACCGTTTTGCCCGCTGATCCTGAACCGGAACAAACACCGGAAACAGAAGCTCCAGAAGAAGAGAAGCCCGTAGAACCGGAGACCCCCGCTGATCCTGAACCGGAAGCCTCAGTAGAAACAACACCGGAGGCTTTAGTAGACGAGATTATGAAGGAACTGGAATAAACTAAAAGGAAACGTTAATATGATAGCTCACAAGAAAGTAAACGTAATAGTAGATAGAGCGCTCAAAGTTAACGCTAAGGTTTCCGAAAAGATTGTGGGGTATGGGGACGGAAACCTATACCCCCAAATTTTATCGGAACTTATATATGCTAGCAAAACCGCCTCTTTGAGTGTGGAACGGCTGAGCGAAGCGATAGAATGTGAAGGCTTTAAAAACCGTGTTTTTGGCGAAATGACGAACGCCCACGGAGATAACATGGACGAGATACTGAATATGCTGGCATATGACGTAGCTCGTTTCAGAGGGTGCGCTCTAATTGTCCAGTATGGAGGTGATTATCGCCCTAAAATGATTTATCCCGTTCCTTTCGAATACGTCCGTGCCGGGCTGAATAAAGACTACTTAACGAATCCGGTTATTCATAAGTACGTAGTGTTTAACAATTGGGATCGTCAAAATATCAAGTCTACCCAATTGGATAAAACGGCAGTTACCTATCCGGCGTTCAATCCAGATAACTTTGCGGATGAAGTAGAGTTTTTCGGCGGAATCGAGAATCACCCCGGACAGCTTTTGTACATAAACTTCTTCACTACGAAGCCCTATCCGCTTTCTCCGTTTCATGCAGTCCAGTCTGAGATGCAGGCGGAGGCGATGAACTCCACATATGTAGAACGTACTTTGACCCGTGGCTTCCATATGTGTTCAATTATATCGCATGGAGAGTTTACAGAGCAAGAGGAACAGAATGCTTTTGTGGAAGGGATTAAAAAAGTTATGGGAGCACAGGGTGCTGGAAGCGCAGTTCTTGTTCGTGATGACAATGCTTTGTCTGATAAACCGTTTATCAAGGTAGACCAGTTGGGCATACCGATTGACGCTAATCTGTATAAGGCTTACAACGAACCGCTAAAAAAGGATATCGCTTCACAAGCCTACAATATTCCTATTCCTTTGGTTGACTCGTCTTTGATTTCATTCTCCAATGCGTCCGGTGAGGTCGTGAAGGAAATGCAAAAAGTTTATCGCCGTTCTGTGACGAAACTTCGTAGTAAGTTGAGTCGGGAAATTGCGCGTGCCTTAGACCTTCCAACAGAAGTATGTGAAATTTATAACGAATTAGAAGAATCTAACTCGACAGTAAACGTTAAAACAGACCCAAATGAATAGTTTTTCCGAAGTAATCAAGAAGTTCCGTGAAATCTTTGATATCGCAGCAGATGTTAAGGACACAGAGATAAACAAATGCATTCAAGAGGCAGATAAGCTCGATATAAAAGTAGCTCTTTGCGGTGATACATTCTTTTCGGTATCGAGTGAGCTAGGAGGTGGAAAAGGAGAGGGTGATATCCCTGCCGAAACCGATTCTGATTCTAATTATTCGTTAGATGTCGTAATAGCCGGGAAAAACTACAATATAGTTCCTCTTTATACGATCTTATGTTATTATGCGTTTGTGCGATATATGAAGATAGCGGACCAAAAAAGCACATCTACAGGACTGAAAACGCAGGTATACAACGGGTCGTTGATATTGCCAGACTATAACAAAAATAAGCGATGGGAAGAGGAACGTGGGAAAGCAGATGCTTTTATAGAGGATTTCCATATTGTATACGAGTTATTTAAGGAATCAGATAATCCAAAGGATAAACATTGTTGTGACTCTGTTAAGCCTTATCGAGTATGTTTTATAAGTTAAAAGAGTGAGGAAATGAAAAGGGAAACGAGAGACGATATTATGATTTGGTCTGCTGTGGGAATGCTCTTCGCAGGAGTGGGGGTGTCGGTTGCAGGTTTTTTAGTTGAGCCTTTAGGTATCATTCATGATACTGTATTATGGTTCTTTGCACAATGCTTGATATGGTCGGGAGCTGTTTTCGGCATCCCTGTCTATGTCAGAACTAAAATTAGTAGCATGATTGGTAATATACCCGAAAAAGAAAAAACGGAAGCGAAAAGGAGAGTAAATAATGAACTGGATCAAGGAAAGTAATCGCCCTAAACATTTGCTGTATGCTATTCCAGCAGGAGCACTATTTACTATTTTATTTGTGGCAGGATTGGCGGCAGGGATGGAGTTTAAGGACAGGGATTGGGGTGGGAAATGGGATTGGCTTGATATTGTGGCAACATTAATCGGTGGAGCTATCGGGCAACTAATTCAAGTTTTAATATTGATTTTAATTTTATAAAATGGCAGAAGTGAAGAAATTAGTACCGTTCATCCTAAAATGGGAAGGCGGTTTTGTAAATGACCCTGATGATCTAGGAGGAGCAACTAATATGGGTGTAACAATCGCTACTTACGAGGCGTATTGTAAGAAGAAAGGCTATCCTAAACCGACTATAGAGAGATTGAAGAATCTATCTAAAGAAGAATGGACAGAGATCATGAAAACAATGTATTGGGACAGATGGAAGGCTGACGAGATAAAATCTCAGTCAGTAGCTAATATCTTGGTTGATTGGGTGTGGGCATCCGGTGTTCATGGTATCAAGATACCACAGGAATTAGTTGGAGTATTACCCGATGGTATTGTTGGACCAAAAACTATTACAGCCGTTAATTCTCGTAATCCTCGTGAACTGTTCGACCAGATAAAACTAGCTAGGTTTGACTTCATAGAAGAGATTTGCCGGAAGCGTCCTGTAAACAACAAGTTTAAACGGGGATGGATGAACCGAATTAATGATCTAAAGTTTGAATCATGAAGTGGTTGATATACATTATCATATTGCTGACGTTAGCAATATGGTTTTCATCCTGTCGGAGTATCCGACATATTCCGATTGAAACAGTAAAGCATGATAGTATCTACATTAGCAAGATACTACATGACAGTATCTATCAGAGAGACAGCATTTATGTTGATCGTAAAGGTGATACAGTACTTATTTACAAAGATCGGTATTTATATAAGTATAAGAACTTAATTGATACGATGTATATAAGTCGGACAGACAGCATCCAGGTCCCTTATCCAATAGAGAAACAGTTAACCAAATGGCAGTCTATGAAACTGGAATTAGGTGGTTGGGCATTGGGAATCATCATTGTGTTTATTCTAGTGTTAATTGGAAGGTATGTAAAACAAAAAATGCGCTAGATTTTTTGTCCTTCTAAATAAAAGTTATATATTTGGGTGTTGCATAAAAACGTGCCATCTGAAATAAGTAGTGCCGCAACACTGAGATTAATTCTGGTGTTGCGGCACTATTGTTGTTGCAACACAAATTTTAATTATTAAAATATTAATTATGGAGAAAAATGAAATTAAAACTTTGTATGATTACTTGGAAGGTATTAGTTCTGAATATAATACTCCTGGCGCAAAGAAGAGTTTGATTGAGAAGAGAGTCAGAAATTATCCAATAAGTGATGATTTGCGTGTTACTTTAAATGAAGGTGTTTCATCTGGACTTTTCGAACATGGTTTTTTTGAGACTGATTTAAATCGGTCAATTAAAATCTTAAAGGAAATTATGAATGATTGAGCGAAGCAAGAGAGACAGCCAAATAAGTTGTCTCTCTTATTTATAACTAAAGCATTCCTTTTTCTTTAGCTAGTTTTAAGATAGCCTCACAAATAAACGAAGTCTTATCGTCTACCTTTTCAAGAATTGAACAGACATCCTCAGGAGCCTTAAAGCCGTAGCGTTTCGCAGTTGTTTTCTTTCGTCCTGCTCCAGCTCTTGTGCCCCCATGTTTTCCCTTTGTTATTTCATCCATAATTGTTATATTTGCAAAATCCTAATCGGTTGGGGAGGTTTCCCTCCCCTTGGATTTTAGAGTAGAATTTCGAAGTTTACTCTTACTTTCCAGATTCTAAATGAAATTGCGAGTCTCATAATGAATACCGATTAGGTTTCTCTTCTTGCTTTCTCGGTGAAGAAGATTAACCGCTGTAATCATCTCTTTGATTACGTTACAAAGATAAATATTATTTTGATAACGTACAAACGAAATCAAGAAAAAGTTTAAGAAAATATCATTTTTAACATATCGGTATATTTAATTAGTTGGCAGTTAGGTTTTAATTGCTTTTTTATATCTTTGCCTATAATTATAGTGATTGATGATTGAATGGTTTAAGAAGTGTGGGACCAAACGAGGGAAGTGAATGCTATTTAAAATGATATTTTCTCTAAAATTATCATTTGTTTTACTATAGTTTTACGTAGATTATAGTTTTATTCTTAATTTATTGGTTATTAAATTGTTATGTTTTAAGTGTGGTTGCTATAATATAATGGGACTCCCCATACAGAAACTGTACGGGGAGCTGAAGAAGTTATAATAAATCCAGCATTAACGGGATGTCCTCTTCTTGAATACCTTGTTTGAGAAGAGCTTCCTTGTCTTTCCGAAACATCTCCAGAAAGCGTTCACGGTTTCCGTTGGCTGTGATTGACTTGCCGTACAGGGCGGCCGCTTTCTGAATGTCTCCCATTGTCCATGCGACGTGTCCGGCATTCATATAGTCGATAGCCAGTGGCTTCTGTTCAATGATTTTTTCGTAATATTTCATGGCTTGTTCGTATTTCCGGCTGATGAATGAACACCACCCGATGCCGCGCCATGCTTTTATGCAATTACTTTCGATGAAATCCAGTTTGAAAAAGTAGTTGGCAGCTTCTTCGTATTGTCCGAGTTCGGCCAGGCAACTGCCGATATGGAAAATAACATTGGTATCTTCCGGTGTAGCTTCTTCCACCTTTTTATAATAGCTCAATGCAGCCTGATAATTTCGGTTTAACCGGTAACAGATAGCCAGATGGCGGTTGTTCCAGATGTTATCCGGTTTCAGTGTATCCGCTTTCAGATAAGCATCGATCGCTTCTGCATACTTCTTGTTTTTTTGCAGAGCATATCCCAGTTTCTGATAATATTCTGCACCTCTTCCCTGAAGTGCTCCGATCGTTTCCATTTCCTCGTACACTTCTATTGCCTCATTCCAGCGTTCTTTCTTTAAATAGAAATCTGCGATCGGGAATAGGATATCTTCACTATATAATACGTTACTAAGTGCAGGAATGTGGTGTAAATCGAGTTTCTCCTTAAAGATGTCCCTAAACTCGTGGCGGCGTACACTGAGCTTGAAGAAACGGTACAGGTCATGCAGATATTGATTGCTGACGGTTCCCGGTCGCTCATTGAATTTCTTCATTGTTTCCGCACTCGACTTTTCGGACAGCTCTGCCACTTGCTGTTCACCGAGCTGGCTTAGCATCATGTCTTGCTGTGCCTTTGGCAACTGCCGGATCGTAAAGAAGAGTGAATACTTATCACTGTTACTGAAAAATCCTGATTGAAGAATTAAATCCAGCAATGTATTTTTCTCGTTACCTTCCTGTTTCAGTTGCTTGATGACATCGGATTGCTGCTTGCTGAACGGGTAAAACCAATTCTGTACTTCCCGGAAGAACGGATAACTTTTCAGTGCTGCAAATGTACTCATATATACGTCGGCTCCTTCCAGTTGCAGCTCATTCATTTCGCGCAACTTGTCTCCCAGTCCTGATTGTTCGAAAGCGTCCGCCCAATCCGGATTCTTGTCATCGTTCTCATCCTCATTCTCCTCAAAGCCGAATCTCATGTTCCGCATGGACGAAACATTCTTCAACATTTCAGGAATAATTTCCTCTCTCATTTTCTTGTCTATCTTTTCTGTTTCCTGGCATAGTAGCATTTGGCGATAGATACGTGCCACATCCTCTTTGAATGGAGGAATCTCATCCATGAGGTCGACTCTCTTGACCAGATCGTTGTAGAGTGAGAGACGGTTCCTGTAGATATGGAAAATGAAAATGACACCTACCAGTGCACGTTGACCGGCATTGACATCCGGATGGCGGTAAGCATCCAGCAACCACATGATTTTACGCAGGTCAAAACATTCCATCAGACTTAATGTGACAGCACTGATAAACAGGCACAGATCATTCACCGGAAGAAGTTCGGAGGTAAGCATGGATTGTGCATCCTCTTCCTCTTCGGGAGTCCATGCACTGTTGGTCCATGTTTGCAGAAACATATATTTAAGTGTTTCTTCATGCCGTTTCAGTACCTCGTCCATCTTTTCGTCAGACAGCAGTCCACTGACTGCCAAGTCGTCATTGAATGACTCCAGCATGTGCAGCAATTTTTTGAGTGTATATGCTGACAGACTTTCCGGTCGGGGAGTGCGGCGTACCTCATGATAATATCTTGATGAAGCATTGTCCAGCATAAGCAGGCGCGAACGGTCGGCTATTTCCCAGGTATCAGCTACGAGTTTTCTGTATACATTCCAGCGTTCTGGGTCGTTTGCGCCTTGGCGCATATACTCCAGCATATACTTGTAGGAGGTTTGCAGCTGCTCCAAGCGGGTACGTAAATCCCAGTCCGGACATTGCCAAAGCAGGGATTCCAACTGCATCAAAGCTTCTTTAAGTCTTTTTTCTTCAAGCAGAGAGCGTATATAGGTGTATTGTTCATTAATCGTTTTTTCATTCATAATGGTTCAATTATTTATAGGTAATAGAACAAAAAGGATGCCAAAAAGTTAGAATCTGACTTGCACCTGTGCTTGTATCAGATTAGAATCCTTTTGTCCGTCTCCTTTTTTATCACAAAAAGTGTATTGTGCCTGCACACGGCATCTGGGATAAAACCAGTATTGCAGTCCGGCAATGTAATTATTTTGTTTGAAATCTGCCGCTTTGTTCGGATTGAAATAATCGAAAGAGGCGATAAAGTCGAAATTTTGTAATAAACGTACGCTGCCTGTCGCATAGAATCCTTCGCTTTTTACGTTTCTGTCTTTTCCTGCAAGATATTCCGTACGGAAGTTGAATGCGGAAGTGGTAACAACCCCTCCCAGGCTCCAGCGTTTCTTGGCGTAATTTTCTCCTGTTTTGATTCCCGAATATTGGGAGTCACCTATGGCGTGTCCGGTTCCCCGAATGAAAGATCCTCCTACAGACAGCCATTTGTTAGGATACACCATCAGGTTGCCGACTACATCTTTCTGACTGTTTTTGTCTTTGGTGTTTAATCCCTGTCCGTTCATGACGGCAAATTTGTATTGCAGGAGATCATGAAATAGTTTTCCGTGAATCATCATACCGATGTCTCGTCCGGAAGTCATTCCATAACATTTGTCACTGCCGCTGACTCCTGCCAGATAACAGACTGACTGAGAATAGCAGTTGATCAGCTCTACCGTTGTGGGAGACAGTTCGTTTTCAATGGTGTAAGGAACTTTAAATTCTCCGATACGTGCTGTAAGTCCGGAGAGGATCCGGTAGTCTGTATATACTTCGAGCAGCATACCACCGTTGTAGAAATCATACATGAAATCGCATGTCCATCTGTCGGTGATTTTACCGTGTGCCATGAAGATGATCCGTTTGATGTCGAATGTATTGTCGGGATTGGCGGCATCGTCGTATGTATACCCCAGTTGTGCATAACCGGCAAGACTGATTCGTTCTTTCAGTGTATTGACTACTTGATTCAACGGCGTTTTCTCCTGTGCGGTGAGCGTATTCTGCATACTAAGCAGGGTGAACGCGATCATTGAGAGTCGAAAGAGTGTTTTTCGCATGTGATTAGTTGTTATTTGATTGTTGTTGAATTTGTTTTTGTAAAAGTTGTATCTATCAGATTTTTGTATCCGGAATATGTCTGAGATATCCGGTTATTTGTTTTCAGCCATGTTACTGCTTTATCCAGGGCATCGGCTGAGGGGCGCTCCGCTTTTCTGTAAACAGGGAGTGCAATGAGGCCGGTCAGGTTTTCCGGAACGCCGATATCTATCAATACCTGTTTCCATTCTTTTTGCGGGTGCATTTTTATATAGTCTATTCCCAGATTATATCCGGTGATTAATAGTTCGATTTCTCTTCTTTTTTCGTTGATGGCTTCTCGGGAGAAAGCGGTGACAGTGAAATCAATTCCCAATTCCTGTGTGCTGATCAGAGACCGGTGACGGGCATTCATTGCGATGGATGCGGCAGGGTCGGGGAGGAAGGATGCGTCAATCTGATCGTATTGCAGCATTTGCAGGCGAAGAGGGAGCTGGGCGATTTCCGGTTTGTTCACTTCTGCCTGACTGATTCCCGCTTTGTTCAGTAGCTGTCCGGTTGCATACTCGATAATCGTATTATGTGAAACAGCTATATTTTTTTCTTTGAGTTCCTGAAGTTGGTTGATACCGCTTTCTTTGGAGACTATAAAACAGAAATAACCGTCATGTTTCAAAATGATTCCTAAGTCGGTATGGTGGATAGCCTGTAGAGTTACTGCACTGGGATAGTCGGTGATCATGCCATCCATTGATTTGAACTGGAACGCTGCGTCGCGGTCATAGGCGGAATTGAAAGAAAGGATGGTTAAATCCAATCCCAGCGAATCGTAGATTCCTTGTGCTTTAGCTATGTGAAAAGGCAGTCCGTCCAGAGTCGGGAGCATTCCCAGTGTGAGTGGTTGTAATTCTGTTGAAGGTATAAAGACGCTTTCTCCTTTTTTTCTTTGGCAAGAATAAAGGAAGAAAAGGAGGATACAGAATATGAGTGCTGCTCTCTTCATGCCTTAGTTGATGGGTCAGATATAAATAAGGGCAACTCTTTTCACAAAGAACTGCCCTCGTATCTAAAATTACATTGTTATAAATTCATTATTCATTAATGGCAGCGATACCCGGAAGAACTTTTCCTTCGATTGCTTCGAGCAATGCGCCACCACCTGTAGAAACATAAGATACGCCGCTAGCCAGACCGAACTTGTTGACACAAGCTACAGAGTCGCCACCACCCACAAGTGAGAATGCACCGTTCTTGGTTGCTTCAACGATAGCTTCACCTACTGTACGTGAACCGTGAGTGAAGTTTTCAAATTCGAATACACCTGTAGGACCGTTCCAAAGAATAGTTTTGGATTCTTTGATTACGTTAGCGAAGATTTCTTCAGTCTTAGGACCGATGTCAAGACCTTCCCATCCGTCAGGAATTTCATCAACAGCGCAGAACTGAGTGTTAGCGTCGTTAGAGAAAGCGTCAGCGATCTTAGCGTCAACAGCCAGTACAAGGTTTACACCCTTTTCTTTTGCTTTCTTGATCAGATCCAAAGCCAGGTCAAGTTTGTCGTCCTCACAGATAGAGATACCGATTTTACCACCCATTGCTTTGGTGAATGTATAAGTCATACCACCTGCGATGATCAGGTTGTCTACCTTATTCAACAGGTTTTCGATGATTTCGATTTTAGAAGAAACTTTAGAACCACCCATGATAGCAGTGAACGGACGTTGGATGTCGTTCAATACTTTATCAACAGCTTTTACTTCTTTCTCCATTAGGTAACCGAACATCTTGTTGTCAGTGTCGAAGTATTTAGCGATCAGAGCTGTAGAAGCGTGTGCACGGTGAGCTGTACCGAATGCGTCGTTTACGTAGCAGTCAGCGTAAGAAGCCAATTTCTTGGTGAATTCTTTCTGGCTTTCTTTGACAGCCTTCTTTGCAGCAGCCTTTTCTTCGTCTGTGGCATCTTCAGCCAAACCTCTTGGTTTGCCTTCTTCCTCAGCATAGAAGCGAAGGTTTTCGAGCAACAGAACTTCTCCCGGTTGCAGAGCAGCAGCTTTTACAGCGGCTTCTTCGCCCATGCAGTCGTTAGCAAACTGAACTTCAACGCCCAGCAGTTCAGACAGATGTTTGATGATATGTTTCAAAGAGAATTTGTCGGCAACGCCTTTCGGACGGCCCAGGTGAGAACCGATGATGATGCTACCGCCGTCAGCCAAAATCTTCTTCAAAGTAGGAAGAGCTGCACGCATACGAGTGTCATCTGTAATGTTGAAGTTTTCGTCCAGGGGTACATTGAAGTCCACGCGAACAAATGCCTTTTTACCGGCAAAATTGAATTTGTCAATTGTCTGCATAATACTCTATTTTTATTTAAAAGTGTTTTTAATATTCTCTTTTTTGATCGACCGCAAAGTTACTATTTATTTCGGTTCCTTGCTATTAAATCGTTATTTATTCTTGGCTTTTGGTGCCTCTTTTGTAACTTTATAAGTGTTACAGAAATATTTGCACATCATTTGCAAACCGCAGGTGTCACATTTCGGCGTACGTGCCTGACAAACATAACGACCATGCAGAATAAGCCAGTGATGGGCTATGGGTATTAATTTTTCCGGAATGTTCTTCACCAGTTCTTTCTCTACGCTGAATGGAGTCGTACAACTGTCCGGCACCAGTCCGATGCGGTGACTGACACGGAAAACGTGGGTATCAACCGCCATCGCTGCTTTGTTGAAAACGACGGACTGAATCACATTGGCGGTCTTTCTTCCTACACCGGGAAGTTTGATCAGGTCATCCATGTTGTCGGGCACTTTGCTGTTGAAGTCATTAACCAGCATTTTAGCCATTCCTACCAGATGTTTGGCTTTGTTATTCGGATAAGATACGCTCCGGATGTATTCGAAAATAACTTCAGGCGTACTGGCAGCAAGAGCTTCCGGAGTCGGGAAGTCCTTGTAGAGAGGCGGAGTGATCATATTTACTCGTTTATCCGTACATTGTGCAGAAAGGATTACAGCGATCAGTAATTCATACGGATTATTGTAATGTAATTCTGTTTCGGCTACAGGAACATTTGCCTGAAACCATGCGATTACTTTTTCATAACGTTCTTTCTTTCTCATCTTAACTTGTTTTTATGGTAGTGAGGCGTTACTTTTAATTTGAAATAGACAGCGGAAACTACTGTCAGGCAGGCACCGAAAAGATATGCTTTGTCAAACGAACAGATTTCGGCTATATATCCTCCGGTCAGCATACCGATACCAATTCCTACATCCCATGAGGTCAGGTAGGTGGAAGTAGCTGTTCCCCGTTGGTTGTTGGGGGCAAGGTTTACGAACAGAGTATTGAATGCCGGAAACATAATTCCGAATCCGATTCCCATCAGCAGGGCAATTCCGAAAAAGAGAATGGTGCAGGCAGCATCATTCCATTGAATCAGATATACACAGGATGCGAGCAGGAAGAAACTTATTATAACCAGATTGAGTCCGGCGGCAATTACTTGGGTTATCTTTCCCCGGTCCACCAGCTTTCCTGAGAATATACGGGAAATGGCCATACCAATCGCCATAAAGGTAAAAAAGAAACCTGTTTGTGTATGAATCCCTATTTCACGGGCATACATGGCCACATAATTGGTGGTCATTCCGTAGGGGATGGAGAGCAGCAACAGGCTGAGTCCCGCAGGCATTCCTTTTAATAAAATGAAACGGTCGAGTGAAATCGGTTCACGCTTTACCGGTGGTTTATAAGGCGTCTTCACCAGGCTTGCGGACAGGAATCCCAGCATACAGGAACCGAGTGCGTAGCAGAATATCGTAGCGAAAGAAACCCCTCCGTCATGCAAAAACAGTCCGAACATCGGTCCGATGGACATGGCGATATTATTGGTCAGCCCATAATAGCCCAGCCCTTCACCTCTGCGAGAAGAGGGCATAATGTCAATGACTACTGTATTTCCGCCTACCGTGACCATACCGAAAGAGACTCCATGAATAATTCGGAATATAATAAATAAGGTAAGCGAGCCGGCGATAAGATATCCCGCAAACATCAGCATAAAGATGAAATAAGCGAAAAGATAAAGCGGTTTACGGGCAAACGTATCCAGCAGATAGCCGGAAAACGGGCGAATGCAGAGTGCAGCTACCGTATAACAGGAAAGTACGATGCCGATAGTGGAATTTCCTGCCTGAAAGAACTCGGATAAATAGAACGGCAAAACAGGAATCAGCAACCAGAAACCGAAGTAAAGCAGGAAGTTGGCTGCCAAGATGAAACAATAACCGGGAGTAATGAGTCTATCCTTTGCCATAATAAGTGAACGTTCAATTTGCTGATCGGAACGGTGATAAGTCGTCCCGTTTCAGTGTAATCGGTATATTGATTAAATGCCAATGTCCCAATTACCATCAGATGGTTTTATTGGCACATTGGCATACTGGTAAATTCTGTGCTCTATTTAATATGCCGCTTCGAATTCTTTTAAGAAGCGTGTATCATTTTCGGAGAACATACGGAGGTCTTTTACCTGATATTTCAGGTTCGTGATGCGTTCGATACCCATTCCGAGAGCATAACCGCTGTATACTTTGCTGTCGATGCCGTTTGATTCGAGTACGTTCGGGTCTACCATACCGCAACCGAGGATTTCCACCCAACCGGTATGCTTGCAGAACGGACAACCTTTACCACCGCAAATGTTACAGCTGATATCCATTTCAGCACTTGGTTCTGTAAATGGGAAATAAGACGGACGCAGACGGATTTTGGTGTCTGTGCCGAACATTTCTTTGGCGAAGAGCAGCAATACCTGTTTCAAGTCGGTGAATGATACGTTTTTGTCTACATACAACGCTTCTACCTGATGAAAGAAACAGTGTGCACGGTAGCTGATAGCTTCGTTACGGTATACACGTCCCGGACAGATGATGCGGATAGGAGGTTTGGAAGTTTCCATCACACGGGTCTGTACGGAAGAAGTATGAGTACGGAGTACTACATCCGGATGAGCTTCGATGAAAAATGTGTCCTGCATATCGCGTGCCGGATGATCTTCGGCAAAGTTCAGTGCCGAGAATACATGCCAGTCGTCTTCGATTTCCGGACCTTCGGCGATGCTGAATCCCAGACGTGCGAAGATATCGATGACTTCGTTCTTTACAATTGTGATCGGATGACGTGTACCGAGTTCAATCGGATAAGCCGAGCGGGTCAGGTCAAGACCGTCGCAACTATTATCCTGGTTCTCGAACTGCTCCTTCAACGCATTGATTTTGTCCTGCGCTTTAGTTTTCAGTTCATTCAGTCTCATGCCGACTTCTTTTTTCTGTTCGGCAGCTACGTTACGGAAATCCGCCATCAAATCGTTAATGGCTCCCTTCTTACTCAGGTATTTGATGCGGAGAGCTTCGAGTTCTTCGGCATTGGAGGCGTGCAAAGCTTCCACCTCTTTCAGAAGTTGTTCAATCTTAGCTATCATATTTTTGATGTATTGTTATTCAGTTTCTTAGTAAAAACCGTGCAAAGATATAATTTTATCACGAACCATCGAAATAATTTGTATCTTTGTTGCCGAATGTACCGAAAATCGGGGAACACTTATGAAAAAGATTGTTATTTCTCTTCTGCTATTGACTTTATCGTTTCGCCTGTCAGCTCAGATCGACTATCTGGAGCCGGTGAAGCCTTTTACTACCTATACGGGTGAGTTGGGTGAGTATTATCGAAATGTCTTTTCTTTGCTTAATACAGGTTTTCAACAGCGTCCTTACGCGCGTTTTGTAGCCATTCCTTCTTTTTCACCGGAATATGCAATGTCGGTAGAGAAGAAGAACGGACGTTGTCTGTTGATTGCGAATACTTTGTCGCGTACCTATTGGCAGGCAGAGAAAGGAACGGTGAAAGTGGAAACTAAATCAGTGGAGATCAGTCAGTCCTTATACCAGTCTTTGGGAGCTATCGCCCGTCTGATAACCAGCCAGATACAGGATTTGGACGGTTCGACAGCCGGACTGGATGGAGTTGTTTATTACTTCTCATCGACAGATGCGAAAGGAAAAGAGATGATGGGACGGAAGTGGTCACCCATGAAAGGTACTTTGATGGAGCGGCTTGTGTTGGTTTGTCAGTCGACTTACATGTTTTCTCAGGGAGAAAATATTTCGGAACAAGCATTGGCGGAGGAAGCAACCGCTTTATTGAAAGAGCTGGAGCACCGTACCAAAGAACAGCCGGACGCTCACAAAAAGCCGATGTATGTGGGGATTTATTCTGTTGGTCCGAAGCTCAAAACGCATTCGGGAAAGCAAATTGAAGAATTACCCTGCTTGGCTGATGTTTGTGTACGGGAATATGTAGCCAGACAAATGGTTTATCCTGCGGAATTGCTTAAAGACAATGTCTCGGGATATGCTTTGTGTGAGTTTACTATAGATAAGGAGGGAGTGATTCTTCGTCCTCATATATTAAAATCGACTCATCCGGAGTTTGCAGAAGAAGCTCTTCGCATTGTGAAGGAAATGCCAAATTGGACACCGGCACTGGTGGGAGGCAAGGCGGTTGAAAGTGATTATACCCTTTATGTCCCTTTCCGTCCCCAGTTGAATAAAGAACAGTTGCAGATACGCGAACGCGAGTTGTCCAAAAAACATTAACGCCCGGAACTTTTCTCTTTTTATATTGTATTATCATTGTAACCAATAAAAAAAGAGAAGATATGGATGATATGATTAACAGACACGATTCGATTGCTGAAGAAAATATCGAACCGAATGGCCGTCCGGCTAAGAATGAGTTTGAAGAATGGAGCACTGAAGTTACCGATCGTGCAGATAATGTATTCAAAGGTGATACGAAAGACGGTCCCATCAAGGATCGTGAGAAACGAATAAAAGAAATGGATGAAGTGATAAAAAAGGACCTTGAATAAAGGTCCTTTTTTATTGTATATATGATATCTTTTTTAACACGATCTCGTGCTTATCGTTGTAGGCCATGAGAAACTTTTCAGTAACTTTGTAGCCAAAAAATATAGATAGTATGATAAAGGTGTTATTGCTTGATGTAGATGGAACTTTGTTGAGTTTTGAAACTCATAAGGTGTCGCAATCCTCTATAGATGCTCTTAAAAAAGTACATGATAGTGGAATTAAGATTGTGATTGCTACCGGTAGAGCGGCAAGTGATCTTCATGAGATTGATGCTGTGCCGTATGATGGAGTTATTGCACTTAATGGAGCAGAGTGTGTATTGCGTGACGGAAGTGTGATAAGAAAAGTAGCAATACCTGCACAGGATTTTAGAAAATCAATGGAGCTTGCACGGGAATTTGATTTTGCAGTCGCTCTCGAATTAAATGAAGGTGTATTTGTCAATCGCCTTACCCCGACTGTCGAACAGATTGCCGGAATTGTTGAGCATCCGGTTCCGCCGGTTGTCGACATCGAAGAGATGTTTGAAAGAAAAGAATGCTGTCAACTTTGTTTTTATTTTGATGAGGAAACAGAACAAAAAGTAATGCCGCTTCTGCCTGGTCTTTCCGCAACACGCTGGCATCCTTTATTTGCTGATGTTAATGTTGCAGGGACAAGTAAGGCAACCGGTCTCTCGTTATTTGCCGATTACTACAGGGTTAAAGTTTCTGAAATAATGGCGTGCGGTGATGGCGGTAATGATATCCCCATGCTGAAGGCTGCCGGAATAGGAGTGGCGATGGGAAATGCGTCCGAAAAAGTTCAGTCAGTTGCCGACTTTGTCACTGATACGGTGGACAATAATGGACTTTACAAGGCTTTGAAACATTTCGGGGTAATATAAATGTCTTAATGAAGCTTGGCTACAAAGCCAATCACAGGTTTAAAATAAAAAAAAGAGTAACTTATCATAAGTTACTCTTTTCATTTTGTGGAGCGTATCGGACTCGAACCGATCACCTCGACACTGCCAGTGTCGCGCTCTAGCCAGATGAGCTAACGCCCCATTTTTATGCCACTGATATAACGTTTGTCAACGTTTTGCTTTTGTTGGCGCAAATATAATGGAATATTCTGAAATAATTGCTATGTTTGCGGAAAATAATTTATTGAAAGGACAGATGATATGCTGATTTATAATACAACTTTTCAGGTGGACGATGCTGTTCACGATAATTTTTTGATTTGGATAAAGGAAAACTATATACCTGAAGTACAGAAACACGGGACGTTGAAAGCACCGCGTATCTGTCGGATACTGAGTCATCGGGACGACGGAAGTTCTTATTCTTTGCAATGGGAAGTAGAGAGTAGTGGATTGCTGCATCGCTGGCACATGGAACAGGGAGTGCGGCTGAATGACGAACTTACGAAAATATTCAAGGATAAAGTAGTCGGTTTTCCGACATTGATGGAGATAGTAGAGTGATTCAACCGGTAAAAGAAAAGATTATTTTGGGTATAGACCCCGGTACGACCATCATGGGATATGGAGTCTTGCGCGTGAAAGGGACTAAGCCTGAGATGATCGCGATGGGAATTATCGATTTACGTAAATTTGCCAATCATTATCTGAAGCTGCGGCATATTCACGAACGGGTATTAAGTATCATCGAAAGCTATCTGCCTGACGAACTGGCTATCGAAGCTCCTTTTTTCGGCAAGAACGTACAGTCCATGTTGAAGTTGGGACGTGCTCAGGGAGTGGCGATGGCAGTGGCATTGAGCCGTGATATTCCGATCACAGAATATGCTCCTTTGAAGATCAAGATGGCTATAACCGGAAACGGACAGGCATCAAAGGAACAAGTAGCGGATATGCTGCAGCGTATGCTGCATTTTCCCAAAGAAGAGATGCCTACCTTTATGGATGCGACGGACGGTTTGGCGGCAGCCTATTGTCATTTTCTGCAAATGGGACGTCCGGCAATGGAAAAAGGATATAGCAGTTGGAAAGATTTTATTGCGAAAAATCCCGATAAAGTAAAATAAACCCGCAATGAAAGAGGCTGGGAGTGAGAAAAGTAATAAACAAGTAAGTGCGAAGGTAGTGTGAGTACCGCAGGGGAGGTTTAGTATGAAAATGGGAACCAATTATTTAGCGATATTAGGGGTGACTACGGTGACGACAGTAATGAGTTGTACTACTGCGAAAAAGGAATATATGTCTTATGAATTATATCCGGTCCGTACAGGAAGTCTGATTGAAATGGAGTATACACCGGAGGCAACGAAGTTTACTCTTTGGTCGCCTACGGCAGATGAAGTACGTCTGATGCTTTATGAGGCAGGCGAGGGCGGACATGCCTATGAAACGGTAAAGATGCAGTCGGGGGAAGAAGGAACCTGGACAGCTGTGGTAAGTAAGGACCTTATTGGCAAGTTCTATACTTTCAATGTGAAGATCGATGACAAGTGGCAGGGAGATACTCCCGGAATAAACGCCCGTGCTGTCGGAGTAAACGGGAAGCGGGCCGCCATTATCGACTGGCAATCCACCAATCCGGACGGTTGGGAGAGTGACACCCGACCTCCTTTGAAGTCTCCCGCCGATATGATTATTTATGAGATGCACCACCGTGACTTTTCGGTCGATTCTACTTCAGGAGTGAAGAATAAAGGAAAATATCTGGCACTGACCGAACATGGAACGATGAACTCCGACAAGTTACTGACAGGTATCGACCATCTGATCGAACTGGGCGTGACACACGTGCATCTGCTTCCTTCTTTTGATTACGCTTCGGTAGATGAAACCAGACTGAATGAAAATTCGTACAACTGGGGATATGATCCGCAAAACTATAATGTACCCGATGGTTCCTATGCCACTGATCCCTATCAGCCCGCCACTCGTGTGAAAGAATTCAAGCAGATGGTACAGGCACTGCACAAAGCTGGTATCCGTGTGATAATGGATGTGGTGTACAATCATACATTCAATACCGATGAGAGTAACTTCGAGCGCACCGTTCCCGGTTATTTCTATCGCCAGAAAGAAGATAAAACCTTGGCAAATGGCTCAGGCTGTGGTAACGAGACTGCCAGCGAACGCCTTATGATGCGTAAGTTTATGGTAGAATCCGTCCTTTATTGGATAAAAGAATATCATGTTGACGGCTTCCGGTTCGACTTGATGGGAATTCATGACATAGAAACGATGAACGAGATACGGAAGGCTGTGAATGCGGTCGATCCTACCATTTGCATTTACGGAGAGGGGTGGGCTGCCGAGGCGCCTCAGTATCCGGCTGACTCCTTGGCAATGAAGGGAAATATAGCACAGATACCCGGAGTTGCTGTCTTTTCTGACGAGCTGCGTGACGGGCTTTGCGGACCTGTAGGTGATAAGCGCAAAGGAGCTTTTCTTGCCGGAATTCCGGGAGGGGAGATGAGCATAAAGTTCGGTATAGCAGGCGCTATCGAGCATCCGCAAGTACAGTGCGATTCGGTTAATTATACTCAAAAGCCGTGGGCGAAACAGCCTGTGCAAATGATCAGTTATGTTTCCTGTCACGACGGGCTGTGTTTGGTAGACCGACTGAAGGCAAGCATGCCGGACATCACTCCCGAACAACTTATACGTCTCGATAAACTGGCACAGACTGTGGTCTTTACTTCACAAGGTATTCCGTTTATTTACGCCGGAGAAGAAATCATGCGTGATAAGCAAGGCGTGGACAATAGTTATAAGAGCCCGGATGCAGTGAATGCCATCGACTGGCGGCGCAAAACCACCAACGGAGATGTCTTCATGTATTATAAACGATTGATCGATCTGCGTAAATCTCATCCGGCCTTCCGCATGGGAGATGCAGGACAGGTTCGAAAACATCTGGAATTTCTTCCTGTGGAAGGAAGCAACCTGATTGCTTTCCGTCTGAAAGACCATGCAAATGGAGATCATTGGGAAGATATCATCGTCGCATTTAATTCTCGTCCTACTCCTGCCAGGCTTACTATTCCGGTTGGTAAATATACAGTGGTATGTAAAGACGGAGTGATAGATGTACGTGGATTAGGCATACAAAACGGACCGGAAGTTATTATTCCCGGTCAGTCAGCTTTGATTTTATATAAGTAAATTCAGTCTTTTGATAATCGAACAGAATAGAAGAATATGATTCAGAATACATTCAACATGGCGGGGGGCGTGGCACGCAACCCGCTTGTGCGTTTAGCTGCACCCATCACGGCAACGATTTCAGCCGGAGAACACATTGCAATTGTAGGGCCCAACGGGGGAGGAAAAAGTCTTTTTGTCGATACGCTGATCGGTAAATACCCATTGCGTGAAGGGACGCTGCAATATGACTTTTCTCCTTCTGCCACCCAGACCGTCTATGATAATGTGAAGTATATCGCTTTCCGTGACACTTATGGGGCTGCAGATGCTAATTATTACTATCAGCAACGCTGGAACGCCCACGATCAGGACGAAGCGCCCGATGTTCGTGAAATGCTGGGAGAAATTAAGGATGAACAACTGAAACAAGAACTATTTGAACTTTTTCGCATAGAACCGATGCTCGATAAGAAAATAATTCTTCTCTCCAGCGGAGAACTGCGTAAGTTCCAGCTGGCCAAAACTCTGTTGACAGCTCCCCGCGTATTGATTATGGATAATCCGTTTATCGGGCTGGATGCACCTACCCGCGAGTTGTTGTTCTCTTTACTCGATCGCTTGACAAAGATGTCGTCCGTACAGATTATTCTGGTATTGTCAATGCTGGATGATATTCCTTCATTTATTACCCACGTAATTCCTGTGGATAAAATGACGGTGTACTCCAAAATGGAACGTGAGGCCTATCTGGAAGCTTTTCGTTCTAGGGATGTAGCTGTTTCTTTTGATGAGTTACAGCAACGTATCGTTGATTTGCCCTATGGTGGCAATAATTACGATTCTGATGAAGTGGTCAAATTGAATAAAGTCAGCATCCGGTATGATGACCGCACTATTCTGAAAGAGCTCGACTGGACGGTGCGACGTGGTGAGAAATGGGCATTGAGCGGTGAAAACGGAGCCGGAAAATCTACTTTGTTAAGCCTTGTCTGCGCGGATAATCCACAATCATATGCTTGTGACATCAGCCTTTTCGGGCGGAAGCGGGGTACAGGGGAGAGTATTTGGGAAATTAAAAAGCATATTGGCTATGTAAGTCCGGAGATGCATCGTGCTTATCTCAAAAATCTGCCGGCTATTGAAATCGTGGCCAGTGGGCTTCATGACAGCATCGGGCTGTACAAACGTCCCCAGCCGGAACAAATGGCCATCTGCGAATGGTGGATGGATATATTTGGTATTGCGGAATTGAAAGACAAACCTTTTTTGCAACTTTCCAGTGGAGAACAACGGCTGGCATTGCTGGCACGTGCTTTTGTGAAGGACCCGGAGCTGCTGATTCTGGATGAACCGCTTCATGGTCTGGATACTTACAACCGTCGTCGGGTAAAGAAGATTATTGAAGCTTTCTGCCATCGCAAAGACAAGACGATGATTATGGTGACTCACTACGAATCAGAGTTGCCGGGCACTATTACAGACCGTATTTTCCTGAAGAGAAACCGATGAAATGGACTGTTGTCTGAAAAATAATGTTTGGCTCTGCCATTCTGAATATAATGAAGGATGACAGAGCAATTTAAAAAAGATTTTTTTAATTAATTGGATGGGTGAACCAAAAGCAGGACCCTTTTCCTGGTTCTGATTCCACACCGATTTTCCCTCCCAGTTGCGTGACGATACTTTGGCAGATAGACAGTCCGAGTCCCGTACCGGGAATAAAACTGTTGAGCTTTACAAATCGGGTGAAGATAGCTTCCTGTTTTTCCGGCTCTATCCCCATTCCCGTGTCCTGAACGGAGAATTTCACTTCGTTTCCGTCTATTTGGTAGTCGATGGTGATATTTCCTTCGGAAGTGAATTTTAATGCGTTAGTCACAAAGTTCAGTAATACCTGATAAAGTCTGTTCTTGTCACTGGTGAACGTCAGTTCGGGTAAATTATCTTTCAGGCGGAGTTCTACTTGCGGACTAGTTTTCATTTGTATAGCCTGAAACAGATCGTTACAAAGCTGTTTCGCATTCACCCTTTCAGGAATAATGTCGAAAGTTTCCGCTTCGATTTTCGATAAGTCGAGGATATCGGAAATAAGCTGAAGCAACAACTTGTTATTATCTTCTATGATCGTGATATACTGATGCTTTTCTTCCTGATCCTCCGCCTCTTCCAGCATACTTGAGAAACCGACGATCGCATTGAGCGGAGTACGTATCTCGTGGCTCATGTTGGCAAGGAAGGCAGATTTTAAACGATCCGCTTCTTCGGCTTTCTCTTTGGCTTTGATAAGCATTTGCTCGGTTTCTTTTAGTTGGGTAATATCAAAGTTGATACACAGCATTTCGATGACATTATCCTGCGGTCGGTAGTTGCGGACCAACACATTCACCCGTGTCCACGTATAACTTCCGTCGGCTCTGCGGATACGTACATCCCTGCATAATTTCGTACTTTCGCCTTTGACCACTTTCGCCAGAAAGTCGAGCATAACAGCCCGGTCCTCCGGATGAAAGTGAGAATGGATACCGATAATTTCCGGTAGGGGCGTGCCTTCCTCTTCTCCTACATTTTTATACCAGCTGCTTAAGGCATAACCATTGCGGCTTAACGCATCAAAATGAGCGTATCCAACCTTGGCATAATCTCCTACCAGTTCAAAGAAATTTTTAAATTCCTGAATTTTGTTGTAGGCGATGGTGTTTTCCGTCTTATCTACGTTTATCAACAGATAATTGATGGGCTGCCGGTCATGATCATAGAGTGTTGTTATTCTTGTTGTCAGATTAATGAAACCGGATGTTTTTTCCGATTCATAATATCCTTTGATTTTTGAAAAATCATATTGGAAGGTGAATTCAACCTCTTCATTATCTCTGATCTTTAGCTTTATTTCTTCGGGTAGTGCCGGATTCTCAAAGATATTGATACCAATAACTTTTTCTTTATGGGTGATATGGAACATTTCCAGTTCCTTTTTATTCAAGTCAAGCAGATAACCGTCTTTATTATACAGTTCAATGCCGACGGGAAGGTTTTTATAGATATTGTGCAGGATACGTTCACTGTTTTGCAGTGCCTGATAGGCGGAAGCCATGTGGGGACCATCTTGAGTTTCTGCTATTCCGTATATTTTGGTGTTTCCTTCCTCATCAGTTTCCTGAAAGCATATTTTACTGCGAATCCATACTTCCCCGTGGGGAGTATGGAGCAGGTACACCTCCTCAATGCTCTGTTGCAATTTATCGAAAGAGTAGCTGGTAGTATGGTGCTGATCCTCCCTTAGAATACGTTTATTGAAATCTTCAAAACTGATCACTCCGTCTTCGTCTATCCCGAGTAATCGGGAGATAAACTCGGAACATACATAACTTTCTGTTTTTAAGTCCGCTTCCCACCATCCCATATTCGCTTTATTCAGCAGTTTTTGCAGGAATGTGTATTCTTTCTGTTTGCTTGTTTCCAATGTCTGACTTGTTTTAACTGGCGGTTGAATATTCATTTAGTCCGTAAAAATAATCATTTTTATTGAATTCTTTTCAATAAACCATCACTTTTAGGTATTGATACCTGCTGATTCTTTCGTGAACTTTGTAGAGTAACAAAATGTTGTATATATAAAAAGATGAAAGGAGATCATTAAGAATGAAAAAGATAGTATTACTTCGTCATGGAGAAAGTGCTTGGAACAAAGAAAACCGTTTCACAGGTTGGACGGATGTAGACCTGACGGAAAAGGGAGTTGCCGAAGCGGAAAAGGCGGGCGTTACGTTGAGGGAATATGGCTTCAACTTCGATAAAGCCTATACTTCTTATCTGAAGAGGGCAGTCAAAACCTTGAACTGCGTGCTTGATAAAATGAATCTGGACTGGATTCCTGTCGAGAAGAGCTGGCGTCTGAATGAGAAGCATTATGGCGACCTGCAAGGACTCAATAAGGCGGAAACAGCTGAGAAATACGGAGAAAAGCAAGTGCTGATATGGCGCCGCAGTTATGATATTGCTCCCAATCCGCTTTCCGAAAGCGATTTGAGAAATCCGCGTTTCGATTTCCGCTATCACGAAGTACCCGATGCGGAGCTGCCGCGTACCGAATCATTAAAAGATACCATCGACCGTATTATGCCGTACTGGGAGTCGGATATATTTCCGGCTTTAAGAGATGCGCATACCTTGCTGGTTGTCGCGCACGGCAATAGTCTGCGAGGTATCATCAAGCATTTGAAACATATTTCTGATGAAGATATCATCAAACTGAATCTTCCTACTGCCGTTCCTTATGTATTCGAGTTCGACGAGAACCTGAATGTTGCCAACGATTACTTCCTGGGCAATCCGGAAGAAATTCGTAAGCTGATGGAAGCGGTAGCCAATCAGGGGAAGAAAAAATAGCAGGCTTCATCGCCTGTATATAAATTGTTATACATTAAAAAAATAAAGTTATGAGTAAAGTAGTTGATTTATTAGGAGATAAGACCAGTTATTATCTGGACCATACCTGTAAGACCATTGATAAGTCGTTGATTTATATACCCTCACCGGATACCATTGATAAAGTCTGGATTGATTCGGACCGAAACATAAAAGTATTGAATAGCCTGCAAACCCTTTTAGGGCATGGACGCTTGGCAAATACGGGTTATGTGTCCATTCTTCCTGTCGATCAGGATATTGAGCATACAGCCGGCGCATCCTTTGCACCGAATCCCATTTATTTCGATCCGGAGAATATTGTGAAGCTGGCTATCGAAGGAGGCTGTAATGCAGTAGCTTCCACATTCGGTATTCTAGGATCAGTCGCACGTAAATATGCGCACAAAATACCTTTCGTGGTAAAGTTGAATCACAATGAGCTGCTGACTTATCCGAATACATACGATCAGGTATTGTTCGGCACGGTGAAAGAAGCTTGGAATATGGGAGCCGTAGCAGTAGGAGCAACCATTTATTTCGGTTCGGAACAGAGTCGCCGCCAGTTGGTAGAGATTGCCGAGGCTTTCGAATATGCTCACGAGCTTGGTATGGCTACCATTCTGTGGTGTTATTTGCGTAATAGCGATTTCAAGAAGGGAGCTATCGATTATCATGCTGCTGCCGACCTTACCGGACAGGCTGACCGTTTGGGAGTTACCATCAAAGCGGACATTGTGAAGCAGAAACTTCCTACCAATAATGGTGGTTTCAAAGCGATTGGTTTCGGAAAGACAGATGAACGCATGTACACGGAACTCACATCGGAACACCCGATTGATCTCTGTCGTTATCAGGTGGCAAATGGTTATATGGGACGTGTCGGATTAATCAATTCCGGTGGAGAATCTCATGGGGCTTCCGATTTGCGTGATGCGGTCATTACAGCAGTTGTCAATAAGCGTGCCGGTGGTATGGGATTGATCAGCGGACGTAAAGCCTTCCAGAAGCCGATGAATAAGGGTGTCGAATTATTAAACGCTATTCAGGATGTCTACCTCGATCCGGCAATAACCATTGCCTGATCTAGGAAAGATGAGAAATAATTCTTATCTTTGATTACCAGATAGTTAACCATTAAAAAATAGAATTATGAAGTTTTTTATTGACACAGCCAATTTGGAGCAGATTCAGGAGGCGTATGACCTCGGAGTACTTGACGGAGTGACTACCAATCCTTCGCTGATGGCGAAAGAAGGCATTAAAGGTACGGAGAATCAGCGTGAACATTACATTAAAATATGTAAGATTGTCAATGCTGATGTAAGTGCGGAAGTAATAGCAACGGATTATGAAGGGATGATCCGCGAAGGGGAAGAGCTTGCCGCACTCAATCCGCACATTGTTGTCAAGGTGCCTTGTATTGCTGATGGTATCAAAGCTATCAAGTACTTTACAGAAAAAGGAATCCGGACCAATTGTACATTGGTCTTTTCCGTCGGGCAGGCATTGCTGGCTGCAAAGGCCGGAGCGACTTACGTTTCGCCTTTTGTCGGACGCCTGGATGATATTTGCGAAAACGGGGTAGGGCTTATCGGTGATATTGTACGTATGTATCGCACCTATGATTACAAGACTCAGGTATTGGCGGCTTCTATCCGCAATACGAAGCACATCATCGAGTGTGTGGAGATGGGAGCAGATGTGGCTACCTGTCCGTTGAGTGCTATCAAAGGGTTGTTGAATCATCCGCTGACTGATTCGGGATTGAAGAAATTTTTGGAAGATTATAAAAAGGTGAATGGATAATTGGGTTTGAGAAACTAAATTTTCTCAAAGAATTTATTTTAAAGGGGCTTCTGACATAAAATATGTCAGAAGTCCTTTTTTAGTAATTTTAATATAGTCAAACAAGATAAAACTAAGATATCGTGTTTATT
>OHJT01000280.1_pt1 | contig 44939 bp, 43 predicted proteins | sample 1568651 | NCBI WGS metagenome assembly OHJT01 (sample SAMEA3879608, study PRJEB24766) | human gut metagenome | biome: human-associated habitat; feature: feces | place: USA | collected 1985/1987 | reverse complement strand
CGATGCTCATGCCGCTTTTTCCGTAAAGATAGAGGTTCTGCGGGTTGCCGATGGGAGTCAGCATACTGCCAAGGTTTGCCGCAACGGTTTGCATACAGACCACCGGGATCAGAAGAGCACGGCGGACATCTGCTCCCAGACGGTTCAAGACCACGAATGTAAAGGGAACGAAGGTCAGCAGGGAAACATCGTTGGTGATGAACATACTTCCGAAAAAGCACAGCCCGACCAGTACCATCGTCAGCTGAAAGGTGCTGTGAGTGCGGGACAGCAATGTGCGTCCCAGCCCATCAAAAAAGCCTTGCCGCCGCAGCCCGGCCATGACCGTCATCAGGGAAAACAGGATCGCCAGTGTGCGCAGGTCGATGTAGCCGATATACTGCACATCCGGCGGAACAAAGAAGGCGGAGACAACGGCCAGAACAGCGGCTGCGGTGAGGACCGTTTCCTGCTGGAGAAATTGTTTGAGTTTCATAGAGACACATCCTTATAGTTGCAAAGGCAGTCCTGATGCGGTGCCGGACGGCCTTTTTGGTATTTCAGAACAGCAGCTTTTGCAATTCATTTTTGCAGCACCATCCTACTCCATTAGCGGGGCATCGTCAAGAGAAAACAGAAAAAACGCGATTCGAGCAAGAAAAAACGGATGGCTCCGCAGAACCATCCGCTAAAACCGGTATACTTAGTCTTTCCGATACTTATACGCACCCTCAATGGCGTCAATTTCCGTGGGAATACAGAAGTTTACGTCCTGATACATGGAAGAGTAGCCTTTTAAGCAAGGATTCCGGTGGACTGCAAAAACAGCACCAGCATCATCACCGGGGCAACATAGCGGATCATCACCCGGTAGAGCTTCTTGCGGCGGAAGGTCTTGCCGCCCCGCTGCATCTCGTCAATGACGTAATCCGGCGTCATGACCCAGCCGATCAGGATGGTGGACAGCAGGGCAATGAAAGGCATCATGACGCTGTTGCTGACGTAGTCCATGATATCCAGCAGCTGAGCCGCAGAGCCGTTGGGCAGCTGTACCTCAAAATAGAAAATGCTGTAACCCAGCGCAATGATGGCGGAAGCGGCCAGATAAATGACCGCCAGCACAAGCACCGTCTTTTTGCGGCCCGAGTGGAAGATCTCCATGCAGTTGGCGGTGATGGATTCCAGCACCGAGATGCAGGAGGTCAGGGTGGCAAAAATAGCGGTGACGAAGAACAGGATGCCCACGAAAGTGCCGGCCTTGCCCATGGCGGCAAACACCTTGGGCAGAGAGACGAACATCAGGCTGGGGCCTGCGCTCATGCCCTCGGTGCCGGAGAACACATACACGGCGGGGATGATCATAGCACCGGCCAGCAGAGCCACGCCGGTATCAAAAATCTCGATCTGATTCACCGCTTTGTTCAGGTCTACGTCCGGTTTGACGTAGGAACCGTAGGTGATCATAATACCCATGGACACGCTGAGAGAGAAGAACAGCTGGCTCATGGCGTCCAGCAAAATCTGCAAAAAGCGGCTGACGGTCAGCCCTTCCATATGCGGGGTCAGGTAGTAGCACAGACCTTCCAGACCGGTGCGCATCTGCCCGGAGGCGTCCTCGTGGCGCAGGGTGAGGGCGTAGCCCGCGATCACGACCACCAGCACCAGCAAAATGGGCATCATGTAGCGTGACACCCGCTCAATGCCGCCCTCCACGCCGTTGTACACGATGAAAGCTGTTACGCCCATGAACAGCAGAGCGAACACTACGGGCGACACCGGCGAGGTGATAAAGCTGGTGAAATAGCCGTCCTCGGCAGCGGCGGCAGACTGCCCGGTGAGGTAGACCACCGCATATTTCGTGATCCACCCGCCGATGACGGCGTAGTAGGTCATAATCAGAACCGGCACCAGAAAAGTGAGGATGCCGAGAAATTTCCACTTGGGGCGCATGGTCTCGTAGGCGCGGATGGCACTCTGCTTGGTGCGGCGTCCGATGGCGATATCCGAGGTGAGCAGGGTGAAACCAAAGGTCAGCACCAGCACCAGATACACCAGCAAAAACAAACCGCCGCCATCCTTTGCGGCAAGGTACGGAAACCGCCACAGGTTGCCGACACCCACCGCACTTCCGGCGGCAGCAAGGACAAATCCGATTTGTCCGGAGAAACTGCTTGCTTTCTTTTCCATGATTCTCAAACTCCTATCCTAACTGCAATCCAGCATTTTGATTCGTTGGCAACAACGGCTGGATTGCGTGTCGCAGAGATGCTGCTTGGAGCAGGCATCTTGTTTATCTTGCGACGAACTATTGTAATATAGGATAACATGAAGTATCATATCAGTAAACCCAATAAAATTACTATGACCTATAAATTTTACTTATGGAGCGTTTGCGATGCGGGAACAGAAAGACCGATACGAGATATTTTTGAAGGTATGCGAAACGGGCAGTTTTTCCAAAGCAGCGGAGGCACTGAACTATACCCAATCCGGCATCAGCCAGATGATGGCGGGGCTGGAAGAAGAACTGGGCGTGCAGTTGTTTGCCCGCATCAACCGGGGCGTGACCCTGACCGACAACGGGACACGTCTTTTGCCCTACATCCGGGAACTGGCAAACCAGAAGACTCGGCTGCGGCAGGCGGCGTTCAATATCAACCACAAGGTGGAGGGCAAGCTGCGGGTGGGCAGCATTTCCAGCATCACAACGCTCTGGATGCCGGAAGTCGTGCATTATTTCAAGGAGAATTACCCAAAGGTGAAGATAGAAATTCTGGACGGCAACTATGATGAGATCCGGGAATGGATCATCCGTGGACAGGTGGACTGCGGTTTTCTCTCGTCCATTGTGGCAGACGACCTGAAATTCTACCCGCTCCGGGATGACCCGTTGTGTGCCGTGTTCCCGGAGGGGCATCCGCTGGCTGCACAGCCCAGTGTGACCCTGCCGCAGCTGTTTCAGGCTCCGCTCATCATCGAAACCCCCGGCTGCGACAACGATATCCAGCACCTGATGCTCAAGTGCCCGGTGAAGCCGAATATTGCATACAGCTTCCGGGACGATACCCTCATCATGGCATTTGTGCGCAGCGGGCTGGGCGTGACCATCTCGCAGGAGCTGGTGATGCAGGCATTCGGCTGCCCCGGTGTGGTGTCCCGCCCGCTGGAGCCTGCCTGCTGCCGGACGCTGGGGCTGGCGTTTTCCAAGACGGCAAGCTCGGTGGTGAGCCGGACACTGCTGGAATATCTGAAATCCACCCGGCAGCGAAAGGATACACCGCAGATAAAATAAGAACGAAAAGCGTGATATACTGAGTGGGAAAACTAGGAATTGCGGGAGAGAACACGATATGAATTTAAAATACAAGAGAGCAACGCTTGAAGATATCGATATATTGACAGAAACGAGAATAGAGGTGTTAAGAGCGGCTAATAAACTTTCTGCTGATACGGATATGAGCGAAGTTGAAAGACGATCCTATAATTATTATCAAAAAGCGCTTTGTGACGGCTCTCATATTGCATATTTGGTTTTTGACGGAAATCGTTTTGTAGGGGCTGGTGGTGTTAGTTTTTTTCAAGTAATGCCGACTTACCACAATCCAAATGGAAACAAGGCTTATATCATGAATATGTATACTGATCCTGAATATCGAAGACTGGGAATTGCTTATAAAACATTAGATATGCTGATTAGAGATACTAAAAGCAAGGGTATTACAGCTATTTCATTAGAAGCAACTGAGATGGGACGACCATTGTATGAAAAGTATGGATTTGTAAAAATGAATGATGAAATGGAATTGCCAGAGTGATAACTTCGCGTTTGTAGAGCGAAGCGGAACATGAATGCCCCAGTGGAAGGCAATTACTCTGCGTTCTCCGGTTTCTGTTCCGCAGGCTTTATGGTCTTGACCCGCAGGGTGAAGTACAGCAAATGGCAGACCCACACCACGGCAATGCAGACCCTGCCGATGGGCGCATTTTTCATGCATAGAAAGCCGATGGCCATAACAGCGGTGACCATTGCGATGATCTTGCATTTTGTTCCGGCGGTCATGGCTTTTTTCTGAACGAAGCTGTCCAGATGTTTTTTATATAAGTTCGTACCTACGAACCAATCGTGCAGTTTTTGGGAGCTTTTCGCAAAGCAGAGCAGGGTTGCCATGTAGAAGGGGACGGTGGGCAGAATGGGGAGCACGATTCCCACGGTGCCCAGAACCATGCAAAGAAAGCCCAGTACGATCCAGAATGCTTTTAAGAGTTTTTTCATCATCTTCTCCTGTTGATTTTTGTGTTGCTGCACGGCAGTGCAGAGCGAGCGTCTCCGTCACAGTTTCAAAACGGAGATCTTAAATGTTAGCGATAACTAACTTCCTGCCTTATGAAAAGCCGCCCGTTGGCGACTTTTCTGGAGAGATAATACGATATTCTGGAAACTTTGTCAAGATGTACTTTGCGGAGCGTTGCGCCTGTTACCCGTATATTTTCCCTACGATCTTTCCGCGCGCAGCAGCGGGCAGAAGCTTGCACAGCAGGCTCAGGAATTTATACTGTGCACCGGCAACATAAACGACGGCGGGTTTCTTTTTCTCCACAATGCCGGCAATGTACCGTCCGATGTCTGCCGGGTCCATGCCGTTTTGCTCGTCGTGCTCCATCTGACTGACGCTCCGGGAGATGCGTCCGCCATATTCATCATCGCCGAGAATACTTTTCTGGCGTGCTTTTGTAAATCCGGTGCAGATGTCTCCCAACTCTACAACGGTAACATGGATGCCATAGGGCTTGACTTCGTTTAAGAGTAAGAAGAAACGGCAGCTTTGCTTGCAGAGTAGAAGGTCTGGAATGGAATGTGCGCTACGGCGGCAACGGAGCTGATGTTCACAATATGCCCCTTCCCCTGACGGCGCATAAAGGGGAGAACTGCCTTATAACAGATAGCTTTTCATAAGCGAGTGACCTGAAAAAGGCTGCTCGCTTTTTTATCGTCATCGCAGTATTTTTGAGGGAACGGCTTTTTGCCGGTAAGGGATAAACGCGTGTCGTAAAAATAAGTGCTCTTTACGAGAAAAAATTCTTGAAACGCTTTTGCTATGATGTTACAATGTATACTATATAATGGTATATATTCAAAAAGCTGCTGACAGCAGAACGAGAATGATATTGCAAGCACCTTCCTGAAATCGGTGAAGTGAAAATAAAGCCGGAATGAGACCGTCTGGGGCGGAGAAAGATTGGATAAAATGAAAAACTCTGGAATGAGCGAAACCATGCAGACCTTGATGCGGAAAAGCGCCTGTGTGATGCTGAGCCTGCTGCTGTTGCTGTCAGCCGTGCTCCCTGTGAAAGCTGCCGCAGAGACCGCCCCTGCAAAGGTCGTCCGTGTCGGCTCGTTTGAGGATACTTTCAACTATGTCAACGAGAAAGGCGCAAGAAAAGGCTACGGCTACGAATTGCTGGAGACCTTATCCGGCTATACGGGCTGGCAGTTCGAGTATGTGACCTGCGACTGGTCAGACTGCTTTGAAAAGCTCGAAAACGGCGAGATCGACATCATGGGCGATATTTCCTATACGGAGGACCGCGCCGGGGAGATGCTGTTTTCAGACGAGCCGATGGGAGTGGAAAAATATTACCTCTACGCCGATCTCTCACGCGCAGACATCTCCGTCTCCGATTTCAAAACGCTGAACGGCAAAAAGATCGGCGTTCTGATGGGAACGGAGCCGGAAGTGATGCTGACCGAGTGGGAAGAAAAATACGGCCTGAAAACGGAACACGTCAACGTCTCCAACAACGAGGATGTAAAGCAAAAACTGGCAAACCACGAGATCGACTGCTTTGTCTCGTTGGAAGAATCCTTCTGGGCAGAGCGTGGCATCTCGACCATAACCCGTGTGGGAGAATCCGGCATCTACTATGCGATCAACAAAAACCGGCCTGATCTCAAGGAAGAACTGGACAGTGCGATGCGCGCGGTGGAGGACGAGGCTCCTTTTTATACGGCAGATCTGTACAAAAGATATTTCTCAATGGATTATACGCCCATCCTTACGGGGGAGGAAAAGGCGTGGCTCAAAGAGCACGGCGCCATCAAGATGGGCTTTCTGACGAGTGACAGCGGCGTCAGTACCTACGATCCTGCCACCGGGGAGCTTACCGGGGCAATCACGGATTATATTCTGTTTGCAGCAGATTGTCTGGGCAATCAGGAACTGGAATTCCATCTGGTCGGCTATGACAGCAAGGAAGCAGAACTGGATGCGCTGAAATCGGGCGAAATCGACATGATCTTCCATTGCGACCAGAACCCCAATCTGGCGGAAGAGTATCACATTGCCCGTACCAACACAACGTGGACCTTCAACCTGATGGCGGTCACGAACAAACAGTACTTTAACGAAAACAATGTAAACCGTATTGCCGTTCCTCAAAACAAACTCTCCCTGAAAAAGTACCTTGCGTTTTATTATCCGCAGTGGGAGATCGTGGACTGCGATACACAGGAGGATGCGGCAAGGCTGATCGAAACCGGACAGGCAGATTGCTTTATTACAGGGATCAGCAGTGAGGAAAATTACAGTAAGAAATACGGAATTTACAGCGTTCTGCTGTTGAACCCTGTAAGATCCTGCTTTGCGGTCAATAGCGGAAACTGCAGACTGCTGTCCATCCTGAACAAAACGATCAAGGCAATGCCGACCAATATGCTTACCGGTTCTATTGCAATGTATCGGAGTTCTGCACGGAAGGTTACCCTGAGCGATTTTATAAAGGATAACTTCTTTATGGTGCTGCTGATCAGCAGCATTGCTGTTACAGTTGTTCTGCTCACGATTTTGATGCTACTCCAGAAGGCGCGTAAAGCAGAAGCTGCTGCAAGGAAAGCCGCAATCGATACGCAGGAACTGAATGCAAAATTGCAGGTCGCCGTGGAAAAAGCGGAGAGCGCGAACCGCGCCAAGTCCACCTTCCTGTTCAATATGTCCCATGATATCCGCACCCCCATGAACGCCATTATCGGCTATGCAGACCTTGCCTCCCGGCATCTGGACGACCCTGCAAAGCTGGAAAAATACATGGAGAATATTCAGGTATGCGGACAGAACCTGCTGATGCTGCTGAACAATGTGCTGGATCTTGCCCGCATTGAAAACGACAAAACGGAGATCGAATATTCTGTTTCGGATATCGAAAAAGATTTCCGCAACTGCATTGCGATATTCCAGAATCAGGCAGACGGCAAGGGGCAGACGCTTATGGTGACGACACAGCTGCTGTATCCGTATGTCTATGCGGATATCCCGCACCTGACCGAGGTGTGCACGAACCTTGTCAGCAACGCGGTCAAATACACCGGTGCCTGCGGCACGATCTGCTGCGATATCACGCAGAAGCCCGGCGAAAAAGAGGGCTGGTGCAATACGGTGATCACGGTTGCCGATAACGGCATCGGAATGTCGCAGGAGTTCCAGAAGCATATCTTTGAGCCCTTTGAACGAGAGCGCACCTCCACCGTCAGCAAGGTGGAGGGCAGCGGCATCGGAATGGGCATTGTGAAAAAGCTGGTCGGGCTGATGAGCGGCACCGTGGAAGTGGAGAGCAAGATCGGTGTGGGCTCCACATTTACTGTCACCATTCCCAGCCGCATTGCATCGCAGGAGGAAATACAGGCGAAACGAGAGACCACTCCTTCGGACGAAAAGAGCCTGTGCGGTGTAAAGATCCTGCTGACCGAGGACAACGACCTGAATGCAGAGATCGCCACCGAACTGCTGCGGGAAGAAGGCTGCGCGGTAGACCGCGCAAAAGATGGCGTGGAATGCGTGGATATGCTGGAAAAGGCTGCGAACGGAACTTACCGGCTGATCCTTATGGATATCCAGATGCCGGTGATGAACGGCTACGATGCGGCAAAAAAGATACGGCAGATGGACGACCCCCAAAAGGCAGGCATCCCCATCATCGCTATGACTGCAAATGCCTTCTCCGAAGATAAACAGGCGGCGCTGGATGCCGGGATGAACGACCATGTTGCAAAGCCGATCAATATGAACATCCTTGTGCCGACCATCCGGAAATACCTTTGATGCGGACAGAAAGCTTTGCATAAGGATGCTTGCAGACCGCAATACACTCGCTAAACGAATACCGCCGAGGATGCTTCCCGTTTTGGGAGACATCCTCGGCGGTCTTTTGTATATTTCCGCATTCTCGCTGGTCTATCTCAAAAAGGCCTACGACCACTGTCTGGAGCTGGGCATCACACGCAAGGAACTGAGCAACGTGATCAAATCCAGCCTTATATTTTCCGTTGTGCCCAGCCTTTCCATCGTGGTGGGCCTGTTCGTGCTCATTGCGGTGCTGGGCAGCGTGTGGGCTTGGTGGCGGCTGTCGGTCATCGGCTCGCTCTCGTATGAAACCATGATCTCCAGCTCCATTGCGCAGGTGCTGGGCTACGCATCCTCTGCAGAAATGCTGGAAAGCGCCACCGGACGGCAGTTTGGCGTGGTGATGATCCTGATGAGCGTGGGTATGCTGAGCGGCTTTCTGATCCTGCTGCCCTTTGGCAAAAAGCTGTGCAAAAGCGTGGACCGCTCTGCAGCCGAAAGCGGCGGCAGCACTTGGAAAAACGTGCTGTCCGGTGTGTTCATGCTGGTGATGTTCTCGGTGTACATCCCCATCCTGCTGTTCACCGATAATGTGCAGGCTGCCGTTATGATCACCGGTCTTGTGATCGCCATTGGTGTGGGTGTGCTGGCAAAGCGCCCGGGTCTTGCATGGCTCAATAACTTTGTGATGGCATTTTCCATGCTTGGCGGCCTTGTCTCGTCGCTGGTATGGGTACGGATCTTCGGTTAAGGAGGGAAACGGACATGAGTAAAGCAAAGACTGAGACCAAAATGGACTCCTTCCAGAGCTGGGCGCACCGCTGGGGACGCGTGGGCACCCTGATCGTCCTTATTTACATGGTGGCGCTGCCCTTTGTGGTGCTGGCTGCCTATGACAGTATCCCGTCTCTGGGCGAGGTGTTCAACGTGAACACCTTTTCCATCCTGCTCATCTACATCCCGGTGGGCTTTTCAGAAGCACTGAGCTACACCCCCATTCTGGGCTGCTCGTCGTATCTGGCGTTCATCACCGGCAACATCATGAACCTGAAGCTTCCGGTGGCGGCAAACGCCATGAACCTGACCAAAAGGCAGCCCAACACCCCGGAGGGTGAGGCCATTGCTTCGGTGGCTGTTGCGGTCTCTTCCCTGATGACCGTTGCCATCCTGACGCTGGCAGCGGTGTGTGCCTCCTTCATCAGCCCGGTGTTCGAGCTGCCCGCCGTCAAAACTGCTTCCGGCTACCTGCTGCCGGCTTTGTTCGGCTCCATGGCGCTGGGTCTGTTCGCCAGCTCGTCCAGCGGCAGCAAGGTGGTCAAAGGCGGCATCAAGGGCGTGCTGCCGGTGCTGATCATCATGACGGTGCTCTCCCTCGCCGCACGCCTTGCAGGCTACGGCTCCGTGCTGGGCGGGCTTGTGGGCATCTTTATCATCGTGATGCTGCCCATCGGCATCCTGACCTCCTATGTGCTGTGGAAAAAGGGCAAGATCCAAGTGGTGGACAAGGAGCAAAAGGAAAAATAAGCTAAAAAGTCTCCTGACGAAAAAAGTCGGCGGATGACGATACTTTAACAAACGAACGGACTTCTGCGCGTGTTTGGACGCCTGCAGAAGTCCGTTTTGCGTGCAGAGACTTTTCTGCGGGGAAAAAGCATGGTATACTGAAGGCAGTGAACCGGAACGGATCAATGAAAGACGAGGACTGTAAAATGAACATCGAAGAACGGGCGGCACAGGCTGCCGCATGGAAAGCAGCCGGACAGTGCAACTGCGCACAGGCAGTGCTGAAAGCATTCGAGGACAAGCTGCCGGTGGACACCGACACCCTGATGAAGCTGGGCGCAGGCTATGCCGCCGGTATGGGCTGCATGGAAAGCACCTGCGGCGCATTGATCGGCGCAGTGATGGTGGCAGGCGTCATCACCAACGGCAAGGGCACGCCCCGTATCTCCAAGGAATTGCTGCAAAGCTTTCAGGAAAAGTGCGGCGCTACCATTTGTAAAGACCTGAAGGGTGTGGAGACCGGCGCACCGCTCTGCCCCTGCCCGGAGTGCGTCCGTAACGCCGTGCTGGCACTGGGCGAGGTGCTGGGAGAGTAAAATGAAGAAGGTGCTGTTTGTCTGCCACGGCAGGATTTGCCGGGCATGATAAAAAGTCTCATATCGTCTCATAAGCCCCGTTTTTAAGCGTTTTTTGTGTTTCGATCTCAAATTTACCAAAGATTTACCAATATTTCTGGAGAGTCAGACTTGCGATTCCAATACCAGAATAAGGAGATCAATACTATGACTGAGATGAAGAAACACATTTATGATGAGAGCAATGGCCTTTGGTATGAACTCATTGGCGATTATTATATTCCGGCTCTTACCCTCCCCTCTGAGGAACAGCGCCCCATTGGTAAATGGGGACGGATGCACCAAGAGTACCTCAGAGAGCATCGCCCAATCCTTTTTAATGACCTGATCCTGAGAGGTCAACTCTGGACATATCTGGCTGATCTGAACGAGCAAGCACAGAACCGTCTTGAAGTCATTATCGACCAGATGAAAGCATCTGAGGGCGTAACAGAGGAACTGAAAGCAGCCGACCAGATGGAATGGGTTGGAGCCATGAACAGCATCCTCAACCGAGCCGAGGAAATCATCCTCAGAGAAATGATTTATGAGGAGGATGCGGTATGAGATTCCTTGAAGAATTTTGGTACGGCAATATCGAGCTGACCGAGTATGACACATCTTCCAACAAAGAGTACAAGAAAGAAGAATAACTGAACATATAGCAGCCCACTGGTCAGCAATGATCGGTGGGCTGTGTTTTGTATTTGAAGTTGCAATGCTGCTGTTGACTTGTATCATGATTCCAACAACGCAGGGGGCAAAACAGAAAAAGTTACATCATTCCAAACTCAATAATCGATGTTGTAAAAACGCTATATTTGTGATATAATAAGTTTATTAAACTGGTAAAGGAGCATAGCAAATGGATAACACTGTCTCTGAAAACACTGAAAAGAAAACGATTGAGGTCAAGCAGTCTTTCTTTTCCAGTGCGATTTCTGACATTTCGGCTTATATCCAACTGGTAGATACAAAGGTATCTATAATAATGGCTGCGGTTGTTGCCATTATTATGGGAGGGGTTGCTTGCTACGAACTCATTGAAAATCTAATTTCCCTCGTAAAGCCTTGCAGTTGGCAAGGTGTAGCGCTGATTATTTCGACGACTGCGCTTGTAGTAAGCATTGCCGGTGTGTTTGTCTTTGGAATTTTGACAATTCGTAGTCACTCCTCGAAGATTGGATATAATTCAAAATGGTTTCTTCCTCAATCCACCAAGGAATACTCTTTTGATGCCTATAAAGAGGATATCTTATCTATGAGCGACGAAGACATAATTGTGAATATGGCTGCAGAGCTTTATAAACTGAACGACATTAATCGACAGAAAAACACTACATATAGATGGGCGTTACGTTCGTTTGCGGCAACCTTGATAACCATTGGGGTTATTTATATGCTGTTCCTTTTTTCGGTAGTCTAAGGAGGGTCACTATGTCCGTTGATGTTTCTGCTGTTTATAAAAGCACGATTGAACACTTTAAGCAGGCTCAGAAAAATATAGCCATTGAAAAAAGAATGTTTGAGCATAGCGCCGATGCCATTTCTGATATAATCCCAGGATTTGAAGCTGATAAGCTCGAATTCGGTTCATACGACAAAGAGAATTATGCAGTTCTTTTCGTTGATATGAGGAGGTCTACTCAACGTGCGCAGCAAGTAGGCCCTGAGAAGACATTCCTAACAATGCATGTCTTTCTTACGGCGTTATTGGAAGTTGTAAAACACTATCATGGGAAAGTAATTGATATTATGGGTGACGGCCTAATGGTTTTTTGGGGTGGTCAAGCTGCACGTGAAGAGAACAATATGGTGAAGACCTTTGCTGTGCAAAATGCAGGTTTGTGTGGCAGAGATATGTTGACGGTTCGAGAGAATGTGATTAATCGAATTGTTCAGGATGAGAATCTTGGGCCAGCCATTAGCATCGGTGTGGGAGTCACATTTGATAGTGTTATTGTTACGAAAATAGGAATCGCTGATTCTTATGATGTAAAAGCATTTGGAGATTGCATAAATATAGCATCCCACTATGCTAACGAAGTCGAAAACAAAGTAAAGGTTTCTAAAAAAGTCAAAAACGAATGGCCATCCAGCAAGGATGGCGGGATACGCTTCACTGCTGCTGGAAATGGAGACGCATATTATCTCGAGTCAAGTCACTGATTTCAGGGGAATTCATATGAATGAAGAAAAAATTATAAAATCTGAGGTTGATCTGCTATCCACAGCCATTGAAAGGATCGTCTCCTCTGAAGTGCTTCAAAGTGTCATGTCTGAACAACTGCCACTAACAAGCGATCTTACGGACTCGAACAAGATATACCGTGGCAAAGTTTCAGTCCTTTTTGTGGATATGCGTGAATCAACAAAGCTACCCGAGAAGTTTAATGCTGCACAGTTGGTAAAGATATACCGGAGTTATATTCGTACTGTGGTACAAGCGATTCGCTATTCCGGTGGCGTCGTAAGGGACTTCATGGGTGACGGAGTCCTGGCTGTCTTTGTTGATAATGCGGACGGAAAATCAGAAGACAAAGCTGTTCGTGCTGCGAGATATATAACGACCGTGGTTGATAAATTGCTGAACCCTGTCTTAGATCGGGAAATTAAGCACAGGATTTCGTGTGGCATTGGAATACATACAGGTGAGATTACGCTATCAAAAGTTGGCATGAAAGGAAAAGAGGCGCAAGAGGATGCCGAAAATGAATTTGGCATTGCTTGGATTGGCAACAGTACAAACCTTGCCTGTAAATTCAGCGGAGCTGTTGGACATGGAACAATTTTTATTTGTTCGTCCACATATTCTGCGCTGACAGATATTAGCGGCAAACAGAATTGGAAATGGATTGAACTCTCTAAGGGGAGCAATGTGCTGCGGGGATATATCGCTCAGCAATATTACCTGCAACTCGATGACGATATTAAGCCTTGTGTTGTGGAGGAGAACAAGCCAATTCTGAGCTTAGCAGATGAACTAAAGACAGAATATCATAAGCAGCTTGCTGTCATTACACAAAAAGCCCAAGAATTAGGTCGAAAGGAACAATCTCTTCTTGATAAAGAAAATCAGTTAAACAAAACGGTAGCGGAAATAAACAAGAAGGCGAAAGAAACCATTTCTCGAGAACAAGCTCTCAATAGAGATGCGTATCATTTTTATCTTGATGTATTAGGGAGTGGACACTGTAAGTCTGCTTATGCTGTCGAAATGGGACAGGATTTTTGGGAAGAGAACTTAAATGAGCTTATTATTGCTGGAGCGAAGATAGGTAAAGATGAACATACAGTAAAACAAGAAATTAGTTATGCAATGGTCAGTATTTACCAAAGTTTGGGGAAATACGATAAAGCATATGATTTTGTAGTTGAGCAAGCTGCAGGGCATCCTTGGTTGCACCTCTTTACAGTGCAAGATATTGTTTCTAAAGTAGGATACTGTGACCGCTTAAAAACCGCTTTGTACCGGCGACTTGGAGATAATACCTTATCCATCAAGCAAAGAGAAGACTTCACAAGGATCAAAGATTGGCTTGTCTTCGAATACGAGAAATAAAGCGATCTGATTCCTCAAATGAGATATAACACTAATCGTTAGGTAAAGGAGCATTGCAGATGCCTTTTAGTTCCGAAATTAAAAATTTCAGATTGTCATGTCTGATGAATCAAACAGAATTTGGTAATGCCCTCGGTGTATCATTTACAACCGTGAACCGATGGGAAAATGGGAAAGCTCGTCCAAACATTAAAGCTATGAAGGCGTTAAAGCAGTACTGCGAAGAAAACGGTCTTGCATATGAGCCCCTTGAAAGAAGCTGGCGTGAAATTCTTATTCACGAGGAAATAGTCTGATTATTTGAGAAAATTTCGTATGGCAATATCGGGCCTACAGAACATGACATTTCTTCTAAAGGAAACCGCTACAGTTTTTGTCCATACTTTGGACGGGAACTGTAGCGGTTTTTGTGTATCTGTAGCAATACAAGTTCTAAAACTTTATTTGGATCTTTTTTTGAAATAGACCAACACAATAACAAGACATTCAATGCAATATGCTGCTCCAAAAATCACATGACGGACAGCTGCGGTTTGCCGAGCTTCCTGTAGATCGTCTTCCGTGCAAACCGTAATTGGCAGGACTGTTCCATCTTTAGGCGTGTATCGGAGGAAAACAAAATTTCTGCGGTGAATATATTCGCAGACCACATTGCCATTCTTATCTTTCAGTCTGCTGGTTAGGGCTTCTTCTTCGCTGATCTCATTGCCGTACTGGTCATAATATGTGGTCGGCCCCACCTGATCTTCGGGGACAGGGACAGCAACCGATCCGTCATAATTTGCCTCATATCTGGATTCGGTGGGAACATCCTGCTCCATGTATTCAATAAAGCTTTCATAATCCGTAAAAGTCGTTCCTTTCATGATACTGTACGGCCCCCAGATTGAGGTCGCAACATGATGACCAACACCGGTAACAGCCAGAAGAACGACCAGTACAATGGCACAGGTACGCTTCAATTTGCGGTTATGAAAGTAAATAGCGGACTCTCGCTCAGGCAGTAAACCTATGGAGCGTTTACCTTGCTTCTTTTTACAGGATTGAGTTGTTCCAACCATGCATAAAAGCTTTCCCATACCTGCATTTCTGTTTCCTGACGTCTGTCTTTTCTCTCTTCCGGAGTAAGGTCACGGAACTGCTTTTCCAAAAAGAAAAGCTTGTTGCAGTATGCCAGACCAACTTCAGCCGGGATCATGCTGGGGATTTCCTCTTTCTTAGGAAGAAGCGGCTTTTTGATTTCTTCCTCGGAATTGATATCCAACAGCTTCAGCTTTTTCCGACGCTCCGCTTGGCATCCTCGCCGTTCAGAGACGAGAGTTAATTATCGAGGAAGTTCACATTATGAATACAAGACAATCAAAAAAACAATCGTAAAAAAATACGATTGCATTTTTGCGTATTTCTGCATATAATATATTCAATAAGAACGAAATGGAGGCGATTGATATGCGTGAAACAAGAATAGTGGAGTTCAAGGAAACGATTACGAACACATTTTTGAAAACAGTCAGTGCCTTTTCAAATTATGATGGCGGAACCATTCTTTTTGGTGTAGATGATGATGGAAATATAAAAGGTTTGCCGGATGTCAAGCAAGCTTGTCTGGATATTGAAAATAAAATCAATGACAGCATTACACCGCAGCCGGACTATACGCTTGAAATACAAAATAATGACCAGACGATAAAACTTACTGTGAAAAGTGGACTTCAGAAGCCGTATCTATATAAATCGAAAGCCTACAAGCGGAATGATACAGCAACGATAGAAGTAGACACTCTGGAGTTTTCAAGGCTGGTACTGGATGGAAAAAACATTCGATTTGAAGAATTGCCTTGCAAAGATCAGGAACTGTCCTTTGAAATTTTACATCGTAAACTGAAAGAAACTGTCCGGATTGAAAATTTTGATAAGGATACGCTGAAAACATTAAACTTATATGACGATGTAAATGGATTCAATAATGCGGCAGGAATTTTGGCAGATAAAAATCATTTCCCCGGAATTGATATTGTCAAATTCGGAGAAAACATCAGTATCATTCAAAAGAGATCAACCTTTGAAAATATATCGGTTTTAGAGGTATATGAAAAGGCAATCGAGGTATTCAGAGACTATTATCAATACGAAGTAATACAAGGTGCCGATCGAAAGAAAATGGAGAAAATACCGGAAGCTGCTTTTCGAGAAGCAATCGCCAATGCTCTGATTCATAGAGTATGGGATGTGGATTCACAAATCAGAGTTTCGATGTTTGATGATCGAATCGAAATTGTTTCTCCTGGTGGATTACCGTCTGGAATCACAGAGGAAGAATATCTGTTTGGAAAGCTTTCTGTTTTAAGAAATAGAAATCTTGCCAATGTATTTTATAGATTAGGATTCGTAGAGATATTTGGAACGGGAATTACAAGAATAAAACAACTCTATGCGGAAGCTTTGATAAAACCGGATTTTGAAGTTTCGGAAAATGCTATAAAAATTGTGCTTCCGATATTTGAAAAAAATGCTGATCTGACAGAAGATGAAATTGTAGTTTATAAGCTTTTGAGCAAGACGATGCTGAAGCCGATCAGCGAAGTTGCACCGTATGTACCTTTTGGTAAATCAAAGACAACAAAGATACTGAAAGGTATGTGCGAAAAAGGTGTGATCACAGTGGAAGGAAAAGGCAAGGGTACAAAATATATCATTAGTTAAGTCATAGATTCCTGAAACAATGTTTCGGAAATTCAAAGAAAGCAACAGGTAGTAACAACTTGCTCAATCTTGCTCTGATTTGCCACAATCTGTAATTTCAGAGCATATCACAATAACCACGGAAATCCCTTGCAAAACAGGGCATTCCGGGGCAATTCAAGGAGAAATAAAACAATGATAAAGGTACTTTTTATTTGCCACGGCAATATCTGCCGCAGCCCTATGGCGGAATTTGTGATGAAGGATTTAGTGGAAAAGGCCGGGCTTTCCGCACAGTTTGAAATAGCCTCGGCGGCCACAAGCACCGAGGAGATCGGCAACCCGGTCTATCCACCTGCCCGGCGCAAGCTGGCAGAGCACGGCATCTCCTGTGCAGGCAAGACCGCCCGGCAGATGACCCGGCGGGACTATGAGACCTACGACTATCTCATTGCCATGGATCACAACAACCTGCGGAACATGGAGCGGTTTGTGGGCAGCGACCCGGAGCACAAGGTGTCATTGCTGATGGACCACACCCGCCGCCCCGGCGACGTGGCAGACCCGTGGTACACCGGAGACTTTGAAGCCACATGGCAGGATGTGCTGGAAGGCTGCACCGCCTTGCTGGAAGAGCTGCGATAAAAGAAAGCACTTTCAGAAAGATCGCCTTAAAGAAAAAACAGCGCCCCGGAGAGTTTTTTTATCGCTCTCCGGGGCGTTGTTTTATTGCGGTGTTTCTTTTGTGCGCAGACGCCGACAGGCGTCCTCTTTTACAAGCTCGATGACCACCGCCGTCAGGGGGATAAAGAAGATGATGCCGATGATGCCAAAGAGCTCTCCGCCGATCATGGCGGCAACAAGGGTGTAAAGCGGGGAAAGCCCTACGGATTTTCCCACCACACGGGGATAGATGAACTGATTTTCAATAAACTGTACGGCAAGATACACGATAAGGCAGCGCACGGCCAGCACAGGGTCAACCAGCAGCACAAGGAACACGCTGACTACGCAGGAGATCAGTGCACCCACATAGGGGATGATGGCGCAGATGGCGGTCAGCACCCCCACCAGACTGCCGTAGGGGATCCTGAAAATGGAAAACGCAAGGGCCATCAGAACGCCAAGGATCACCGCTTCGCTGCATTGTCCTGTCAGAAAGCTTGCGAAGGATTGACGGAACAGCCGGCAGAATTTCAGGACTCCGGCGGCGTGGTCGGGCTTCAGGTAGGCACACACCAGTGTGCGGGCGTGATGGCCAAGGCTCTCCGTCCCAAGGGACATATAGATGGAGATGATCAGCGCAAACGAGGCAGTCACCACGATATTCACCGTGGCGGATACTGCCCCTACTGCATTGACCAGCACAGTGTCGATGCCTGCGGTGATCTTGTGCAGCAGCTGTTCCCAGTTGATGCCTTCCAGCCAGCTCATCAGCCAGCCCATGTCGGTATTCTGTGCGCTGAGATAGGCGGTCCAGCGGGGGATGTTGGCTTCGATCTGCACATAAAGGCTGTGGAAGGACTGTACCAGCTCCGGGATCAGCAGGGTCAAAGCCAGCACCAGCACCAGAGCAACACCCAGCAGGGTGATGAAAAAGCTGAGAAGATGGATGGCTTTAGCCGAGGGCTGCTTTTTCGCCTTGCGGAACAGGCTTTTCAGCCGCTTTTCCAGCCCGGTCATGGGCACGTTGATGAAAAGCGCCAGAATACCGCCCGCCAGAATGGGCAGCACCAGATCTATGAGCTTTGCGGCAAAGGCCAGAACGGCAGAGAGCCGCAGCAGCGCTACAAAAAGCGTTACCCCTACAACGGTAACAAGCAGATACTGTTTTGTTTTTGGTTCCATGCAAAGATCCTTTCCCGGAGGTTTGTGGCAGCAGGCTGCAAAAAGACCGTCTGCGGACTTTTTATCGTATTTTTTAAAAATAGTGCCTGTCAGAACGGCATACTTGTGAGATGCAGTTTGCGGATGCTGCTTGTGTATTTATAGTATTGTAATCAGAAGAAACAGGCTTGTCAAGACGATGCAAAATGGCTGCGCAGCTTTATGACAGTACCATTCCGCTCTCTTGGGAGGAAAATATAGCTGCGGTACTGTTTCTGACGATATTGCTGCCGGAGCAGCGCGAATTTTTTTAAAGCTCCGCCTCCAAAACTGCGTATTTTGGATATGCAGCTTTGGGGCGTTTGCGTGAAAAAATGCAAACTGCTGCAAAAAGCCGCGGTACCGTAAAAAGGGAAAATAAAAGGACTGAAAAGCAGGCTGCGGAAAGGTACGGGGACTGCTGTGCCTGTGCTGCAGATGCATAAAAATCGGCTTTTTTCGGCAGGGGAACAGCCTGAACGGCGGCGTGGACAAAAGCTCCCCAAAATAAATGATAGGGACAGATTGTACAAAAAGGTGCTTACCGTCAATATCCCGCTGGGGCCGCTGAATTTCCTGCGCACCCTGGTGGACATGATCTAAGGAGGGAGCACAGCTATGGATTTTAATCTGCTTCTTTCCAGCTACGCTGCTGTCTGGTCCAACCCTGAGGTCATCCTTATGACCTTTATCGGAGCTTTGGGCGGCGTTCTGCTGGGCGCGATCCCGGGCATGACCGCCACCATGGGTGTGGCGCTGCTCATTCCGTTCTCTTTTGGTATGGATTTGATCCCGTCCATCGGCCTGCTGGACGGCTTCCAGTTCATCCCCACGCTGATCAGTCTGTTCGCCGTCTCCGAGGTCATCGCCGGCGTGGAGCGCATCATCCGCGGCGAGGAGCAGGAGCAGAAGTCGAAGGAAAAGATCACCAATGTGCTGCCGGATCTCAAAACCATCCGTCAGATCTGGCCCAACATCCTTTCCGGCGGCCTTATCGGCACCTTCATCGGTGCTATCCCCGGTGCAGGCGGTGATATTGCGGTGTTCGTCTCCTACGGCGCCAGCAAGTCTGCCAGCAAGCACCCGGAGCTGTATGGCACCGGTATCCCCAACGGCGTTGCTGCTACCGAGTCTGCCAACAACGGCTGCTCCGGCGGTGCTATGATCCCGCTGCTGTCTCTGGGTGTTCCCGGCGACTCCGTCACCGCGATCCTGCTGGGTGCCTTTATCATGAAGGGCATCACCCCGGGCCCCATGATGTATGTCACTGAGCTGCCCACCGTTTACCGCGTGTTTGCGGCTCTGATGCTGGCAAACCTCTGTATGCTGGCTGTAGGCTGTCTGGGCGTCCGCTTCTTTGCCAAGATCGTTTCGATGGAGAAAAAGATGCTGTACCCCATCATTCTGGTCATCTCTCTGCTGGGTGCCTTCTCCATCAACAAAAATGCCTTTGATGTGGGCGTTTGCGTAGCCTTCGGCATCATTGGCTGGCTGATGAATAAGTACGAGTTCCCGCTTTCGCCCATTCTGCTGGCTCTCATTCTGGGACCCATGTGCGAAAAGAACTTCGTCCGCTACATGAACATCCAGCGCGGCAACTTCTTTGCCATCACCACCTCTCCCATCGCCATGGTCTTTGCCGCTGTGGCCATTCTGGTCATCGTGTTCTCGATGTATAATCAGAGCAAGATCAACAAGAAAGCAGCCGCTACTGCACAGGAGAAAGCATAACCTCCTGACAAGCACTGCCGGATAAATAACAAAAGCGCAGCTGTCCTGTTTTTGCAGGGCGGCTGCGTTTTTGTTATACGCTGCGGCTGTAAAAAACAGATGCAGTGCGAACTGCGGCGTACCCATTGGAACCCGTTGGCATTTCAAAAAAGCGCTGATGATCGCCGCTAAGCAGCGGCAACGATTTTGCTTCCGTTGTCTTTATAGCAATTCAAATTTTTAACCTATATGGTAGCAATTCAACTGTTTAATGCGTTGGCAACAATGTGGAATTGCATATCGCCAATATGTTGTTTTAACGTTACAATGTTTTTTGCCCTGCGATAAAACCTCTTGACAATGGGAACATTTTTGATTATAGTGGAACTAACAAACATTAGTTAGCAAAGGGCGGAGAAAAATGGAAGACACCAAACAGCGCATTCTGGAAAAATCTCTGGAACTGTTTTCGACCAAAGGGTATGATTCCGTCAGTGTTGGCGAAATTGCAAAGGCGGTCGGTATCAAGGCACCCTCGCTGTACAATCATTTCCCCAGCAAGCAGGCGATTTTTGATGCCATCGTGGAATCAACGGCTGCCCACTACGAAAAAGATACGGGCAGGATCGACATTCATGTGCAGAATGTAAAGCAGGACTGCCCTACGTTTTCTCATATCCCGGAGCAGGCTCTTGCGGACAAAGTACGGCAGATCTTTTTGTATTCTTTGCACGATAAGCAGGTCAGTCAGTTCCGCCGGATGATGACGCTGGAGCAGTTCCGCTCCCCGGAGCTTGCAGCACTGTTCTCGGAACGCTATGTGGACCGTATGATTGCTTACCATGCAGGAATTTTCCGCTCCCTGATCGCAGGCGGTGAGATTCGGGACGAGGACCCGGATACATTGGCATGGATGTACGTTTCCCCGGTCATCACCCTGCTCAGTGTCTGCGACCGCCAGCCGGAACGGGAAGCCGAAAGCCTTGCAAAGCTGGATGCTCATGTAAAGCTGTTCTTCCGTACCTTTAACATCGAGGGAGGTGAAAAATAAAGGAATTTTTGAATTTTATATTGAAGTAGAAAAATGTCACAAATGCTAAAATCAAAGGAGAGCTTTTTGAAACATACAACATTTGCACTGGGACTTGTGGGCTGACCGGGAGGTCTGGCAAATACCACAAGCCATTCCTCCCGAAGACGAACAGACACAATTCTTCAGGAGGACGATACCATGAATCGTGAAAATAAACGCAAGACCTTTGAAAAAGGCTACTATAAAACCCACGCCTGCAACGATACCTTTACCTGCAAAGTCTGCGGACGGGTCTGCACCCCGCAAAATGCCGGGAGTGACCACCGCAACCATTGCCCCAACTGCCTGTCCAGCCTTCATGTGGACGAGGAACCCGGCGACCGTGCCTCCGACTGCGGCGGCATCATGGAGCCGGTGGCCGTCTGGGTACGCAAAGGCGGCGAGTGGGCCATCATCCACCGCTGCAAACGCTGCGGAAAGCTCAGCTCCAACCGGGTGGCGGCAGATGACAACCCCATGAAGCTCATGAGCATTGCCATGAAGCCGCTGTGCTCTCCGCCGTTCCCGCTGGACTATATTGAAGAAATGACCGCCTTGATGGGCGGCGATGGACGGATGCGGTAAGCCGTAGGAGAAACTACAAGATGGACTATATCAGAGTTACCAAGGAAAACATCGACAAGGAACACATATGTTGTGCCATGTCCGGCAAACAGAGCCTTGCCAAGAAGGAATGGCTCAAGCAGCGCTTTGAGGATGGACTGGTTTTTTACCGCAGTGCGGAGCGGGGCAAGTGCTTTATCGAGTACATCCCGGCAGAAAACGCATGGGTGCCCATTGATGCGGCAGGCTGGCTTTATATCAACTGTCTGTGGGTCTCCGGCTCCCTGAAGGGGCACGGCTATTCCAGCGAACTGCTGGAAGAATGCCTTCGGGATGCCAAGGCGCAGGGCAAAAACGGCGTTTGCATTCTGTGTGCAGAGGGGCGCAAACGGGAGTTTCTCGCGGACCCCAAGTTTTTGACCCATAAGGGCTTCAAGGCTTCGGACATCTCCGATTGCGGCATTAACCTCATGTACCTGCCCCTTGCAGAGAGTGCCCAGCCGCCAAGATTCAAGGCCTGTGCCAAGCATCCCAAGGTGGAGGAAAACGGCTTTGTCCTTTATTATACCGACCAGTGCCCCTACACCTATTATTGGGTGCCAAAGGTGCAGGAGATTGCAAAGGAACATGGGATTCCGTTCAAAGCCATCCACATCACTGAGAAAGAGACGGCCCAGAATGTGCCTGCACCGGTCACAACATACGCATTGTTCCGGGATGGGAAGTTTGTGACCCAGAGCATCCAGTCGGACAAGAAATTTTTGAAATTAGCAGGCGCAGCGGATTGAGAGATTCAGGAGGAAAAATGCAATACGATCAAACGATTATCACTCCAAAAGGACTGGCAGTCCACATCCGAAACGGCGTGGTATCCGATGGAAGCACCGTGCTTGAAAACTTTAATTTGACACACGCAGAAACCGATTATCTGCTGAGCTATCCCGATGAAAATCACTTTGACGCGGAACAGGAAAGCCAATACTTGGAGAAAAAGTCAACCAGCCCGAATGAAATTGAGCTGATTGCCTTTGTAGACGGTAAAGTGGCAGGAACTGCCGGAATTGATGCAATTGGACCGCAGTATAAGGTGGCGCATCGTGCTGAATTTGGCATCAGTATCCTGAAAGAGTATTGGGGTCTGGGGATCGGGCGAGCCTTGATGGGAGCCTGTATCCAATGTGCCAAAGCCGCCGGATATGCGCAGTTGGAGCTGGAGGTGGTGGCGGAAAACACTAGAGCAATTTCCATATACCGGACGGCAGGGTTTGTGGAGTATGGCAGAAACCCCAAAGGTTTTCGCTCCCGGAACGCCGGGTATCAGGAACTGATCTCCATGCGGCTGGAATTATAAATTTTATCATTGATCAAGACGCCAGACGCAAAGACGCAGAGCAGAACTTGTGAAAACAAGCTGCCCTGCGTCTTTTTGACACCGGAAAGGACTTTCTATGAATTTTTTGAGATTGATTTTTGGGAGGAAAAGAGCCGTGGATCGAATTTGAAACTCTGTACTCCACCCCGCGGCTGGAGCGTTTGCGGATCTTTATGGCGGAAAACAAGATTCCCTACAAGGTGCGGGCGGCACTGCTTCCGGTATCGCTGAATACGCCGATGCCTACCGGAGCAATGGCTCAGTCCTTGTGGTACGTTGCAGTTCGTTCCGGGGATGTCCACCGGGTGCAGCACTATCTTCGCACAGAAAGGGATATCTAAGATGGAGCAGTTATCGGTACGTCTGCTGTTAACGGCTGGCATCCTGCTGCTGATCGCAGGGGTGATTTTTGCCATTCTCCAAGTATGGCTCTATACTGGCCTTCTCTGGGCGGGTGCGTTTGGATGCCTGATGGCAGCTTTGAACTTTCGGAATTTCAAAAACGATGGCGGCTAAAGCACACGGCATCCCCGGTAGACATTCCTGCTGGCAGGAACCCTTGCCAGTTGCGGCTGGCCGCCTTTCTTCAAATCCCCTCTAGGTCAGCATAAAAAGCAAAACGCCCTGCCGGGATACGGCAGGACGTTTTGCTTTTTATGGACCTAGAGGGATTCGAACCCTTGACCTCTCGGATGCGAACCGAACGCTCTCCCAGCAATATCGCTTTTGTGTACACCTTGCACACCATGAGAAAAGGAAAATCAACATATATTCGTTCATATAAAAAGCGCAGCCATGCTGATGGTCTTTCTTGGTCGCAAGTATGGGCTCTAATCCGCTGATTTTCAGGATGAAGCGATTTGGGGCGTAATATGGTTGGCGGACAAGTGAGCTACAGGCCCTTGAGATATAGCTCACAGGGGGTTCAGATGTATCGCATCCCAATTCAAAATAAAATACGATGTACCGTAAAAGCGCAACTTCTACTCTTGACGAATGGAAGATGCGCTTTTTACATTTGACAACAAGTTATAGATTGACAAGCGTACACATACACGATAAACTTTATATAGTATCATGTGGATTAAAAGGAGGCCCGACCATGAGTGTCAAGTACACTACCCCTGCCCAGCACAAGAGCAACCTCCGCAATGTGTATGGAACCTTTGCCATTGAGGGCATGACCATCAGCAAAGATACACGCAGCAACCTTGATCGCATTGGCAGCGGTCAGGCCAGCTATCAGCAGGTCGTGAATGAACTGCGCGCAAAGTACGCGAAGAAGGGCTGATTATGTTCTCAAAGTATGATGTCTACACCACAGTGCAGTCCATGTACTGCTACCCGGATACGGATGTTCTGATCAACAAGTTGAACATTCATGACAAAGCAGAACTTAAACAGGCCGAAGAGGAATTTACGGCGGTAAAACAGATGGCTCTGCTGCAGGAGCCAATCAAGGGACGTTTTACCAAAACGCACCTGTTTCGGATTCACTGTTTCCTTTTTGAAGATGTGTACCCCTTTGCAGGACATATCCGCAAGGAACAAATCAGCAAAGGGGACACGATGTTCTACCCGCCAGATCTGATTGACCGGGAATTGGAACGTGTGTTCAAAAACATTCACTCCAAGAAGCTGCTTGCCGAACAAGATGAAGAAAAGCAGATTCAAAATCTGTCGCAGACGATGGCCAAACTGAACATCATCCATCCATTCCGTGAGGGAAATGGCCGCAGCACCCGTGAATTGATTCGCTGCATGGCGTTAGAATATGGACTGCATATCAACTGGGGCAACACCGACCGGGAAACCTTGATTAACGCTGCAATTGCTGCCGTAGACGATGATATGGCATTCTGTGATGTTTTAATGCAGTGTGTTGAAACGAAGAACTAGCAAAAAACGCCCTGCCAGGATACGGCAGGACGTTTTGTTTTTATGGACCTAGAGGGATTCGAACCCTTGACCTCTCGGATGCGAACCGAACGCTCTCCCATGCGGACCTTAAAGAAGCCCCCAAAGAACAGAACATTTCTTTGCGAAACGGCAAAAAAATATAGGCGTAATGCGGGTTTTCAGACAAGCATTACTTTCGAGAAAAAATTGCCGTTTTTGCTTCAATGTAAAAAAGTCACACTTCAGGAGGGATGCGCTTCAGATGCGATTTGAACGGGCGACCATCTGAATACTTCTTGCGGATCACGCACCGTATGGGGATGATTCGGATTATATCCCCTATACAATAAAATTGACGAGAAACAGTTAGATTTTTTCTGACTGTTTCTTTTTTATTGCACAAATCGGCAAAAACAGTGCCGATGGTTACGCACCCAACAAAGATGAAAATGCCTAAAAAAGCTATCAAATATTGCCTTACTCTATACAAAATATAGCAATCGGTATACGCACCATAAAACATATACGGTATAACGTCAATTTATGTACATATCTCAACTGAATGACTGGAGGTGAGTTTTCAAAATGCCTGTTATTTATGTTGCAAAAACATCTTCCTACGCACGAAGAATCACGTTCGTTTTAGGACAGACGGTTGAAAAACAGCATGATCCTTGATTATTTCTACGGGCAAACCGGAGAACTGTTTTCGTTCTACCGCATTCCCAAGGCTCTTTTTCAGGAGCCACGGTTCCAGAGTCTGTCCACCGATGCAAAAATCCTGTACGGCATCCTGCTTGACTGCATGAGCCTGTCTGTGAAAAACGGCTGGCTGGACGAGCAGAACCGGGTGTTCATCCTCTTCACGATACCAGACCATGCCCATCGCAGAATAAAAGCTCCACAGCGCATACCTGTTGGTATAAAATACTCGGCCATCCCAATGGCTTTTGATGGAATAAGGATGGCACCCAACCGCTGATCTTAAAAATGCCCAGATAACACAAAGCCGGGCTGCTGCACAGAAACTGTGGAGCAGCCCGGCTTTTCTACAACGCAGTCACACCGCTGCAGCCCTGATCCAGAGGAACAGAGTGGGTGCGCTTAGCCTAGGGTGAGGGTGTTGGTGACGGAGACCACGCAGGCGAGAATGCCCATGATGATGCCGCCGATGTAGGGGTTTTTGGACTTCTTGTAGATCTTGCTGCACACAAAGACGGCAAGGGGCAGCATGAAAACGATGGGGTAGAGCCAGATGCCGGTAATGGAGCCGCCAAGGTGAGTAAGCTCGGACCACAGGAAACCCTTGTTGTAGAAGGTGATGTACTGAACGCCGATCATGATCTCGGGTCCGATAAAGACGAAGAACATCTGCACCAGAGTGCTGAGCCAATTGGACTTACCCAGCTGTACAAAGTTGAAGCCGTTGGTGGCAACAGACAGGGCAATGTAGTACACCAGCCAGAAAACCAGATACTTTGCAATGGTGGCAAAATGCATGGGTGCAAATGCACGGATGGTGATGAAGCACCACAGGCGGAAGTCGGTGAGGAACAGGTAGTCGGAGATGAACACCAGCGCATAGGCGGCGACCACCACGATAAGGGACAGAACGATGGTCTTCCAGAGCTTGCGGCCGCTGATCTTCACGCCGCGCTCTGCCAGGTCCAGGCCGTTCTTCTTGCTATAGCAGTTATAGGCCACCACCATAAACAGGATGGTAAACACGCCACAGAGGAAGGTCCACATACCGATGTACCAGGTGGCTTCCTGATTCCAGAATGCCGGACGGTTCTTACTGCACCATGCATAGATGGTGGGGTAGAGGATCACGCCCATGATGGCACCAAATGCAAGACCGCCCCAGTACCAGCCCTTGCCCTTGCCCTTGGGAGCAGGGAGCGGCTGTGCGTCTGCAGCAGGCTTGAGCTCTGCAAAGTAGCGAGCGTCTAGAAGGGCGATGGCGGCGTAGATGACGAACATAAAGAAGCCAGCGATGCCCACCGTATTGAAGAATGCCTTCCACTGCCATGTCTGGTTGTTGGCATCCAGCTTGATGGGAGCATCCAGTGCCTTGTCAAAGAAGGTGACGCTGTCAGCAACAACATTCTTGGAGAAGTGTGCCCAAGGGTGGGTGATGGCCGGGTTGAAGATGACACGGATGGATTCCTTGCCGTCGATCTGCTCGGTGTAGTAGGTATCGGCACTGCGCTTGTCCAGACCGGTGGGGTCTACGCCAAAGTGCAGGAAGGACTGTGCAGTATTCTGGTCGATGTAATCCCGGGGAGCACTCTTGGTGCCGTCTTCCTGCTTTACCCGGTGGAAGAACTCGTCGTACTGGCAAGCAACGATACCAGCATCACGGCTGCCAAAGATGTTGACCCACTGATCGTCCTTCTTGTAAACGGCATCGTTGGACACCAGCAGTGCGGCGGCGATCAGCCCTTCCTCGTCCTGCATCACAGCCACACGGCTGGCAAGTGCGCCGTTGGAGTGACCGGTAACGCCGATGCGGCTTGCATCAACATAGGGCAGGCGAGCAATGTACTTTACGGCATCGTAAAGACCGTTGGCGTTGTTCTCGGCGTTAAACCATGTGCCGTCCGGGATGATCTCAGAGTCGCCGTGACCGTACATACTGATGGAGATGACCACATAGCCTCTGCGAGCGTACTCAACATAGTTGAGGTCCTGCATCTCACGGTTGTTGTACCAGCCATGGCTGGTAACAATCGCCGGAGCGGGGGTCTCTCTGGTGGCGTTTTTCGGCACCAACAGAAGGGCGTCCAGTTCGTGACCGCTGTCGGTGACCATAGTGATGTCGTGGTACTTGATCGCACCGCCGCCTGTCTGCACCATGGATGCGCCCAAAGAGCTTATAAGGCATAGGATCAGAGCGATCGCGACCCAGAAGCTCGCGCTCTTTTGCTTTTTCATTTTGTTTCCTCCTTGTTGTGTTTTTTTTCTTTTTGTTGAGTGTAACACTTCACACTCAACTGCCTAATGAGAATTTATCAAAGATGCACAAAAAATGCAATAAATAAGTTTGCTGCTCTATTTATGGATTTTGTTGCTGTTTTTTGTCATTTGTTTGCTTTTTGTCTTTTCCGTTTGTATACAAAATAACTTCCACAAATTAAAGCTGCTGTAATTGTGAGAACTGAACAAAGGGGCTGCAGCACGTGATTTTGTGCTGCAGCCCCGATCCGGTGCTTTTTTGGAAAGCAGTGCCCGCTATTATGAAAATTTTTTTCGTTTTTTCGACGACCGGTAGACGGAAGGGGGGATTCCTTCCGTGCGTTTGAACACCGCTGTAAAGTGGCTGATGTTGTCATAGCCTACCTCTTCAGCGATCTGGGAGATGCTTTTGCCAGTCTCCAGCAGCAGCTCCTTTGCCAGTTGGATCCGGCGGCTGCTGATGTAGTTCACAAAGCTCTCTCCCGTTTCCTTATTAAAGGTCCGGGAAAAATAGCTGGGGCTGAGGTGGCACAGGTCTGCCATCTCCTTCATGGTGATCTCCTGCTGCAGATGATCCCGGATGTAGACCACCGCCGGGTAGACCACGCTGCTGGGGTTTACCGGCAGCACCCCGGTCTGCTGCGGTCTGTGCTCCTCCTGCGGCAGGAGCTCCTGGATCTGGATCTCCTCGCTGGACTGTTCGGCGTTGGCACTCATCAGCCACTTGTAGGTCTCATCCCGGGTGTGGCTCTTTACGGCACGGTCAACAATATAATGCACCATATCGTTGATATATTCTGCGACCTGAACGATCCGGTCGTAATCCATTTCTGGCAGAAGCTCGTATTTCCGCAGGATCTCCTGCTGTGCAGCGTCCTCTTGCGGAAGGATGGAACTGATCTCGTTTACCAGACGCTCCGCCTTTTCCTGGTCCTTGTGCCGCAGACGCACCTGCCCGAACATCACGGCACCAAGGTAGATATCCCCCACCATGACGGGGACCGCTACGTCCACGATGCCGCAGTGGCACAGGTAGATGTAGGGGCGGCCCCGGCGCACTGCCTCAACTCCTGCCAGCGCATCGCAGCGGAAGCAACGCTTGCGAGAAACGGGATTCTCTCGCACGATGCTGCAGAACGCGGTACGGCCACTGTGTTTCGTGACAGGCTTCCCCTTGATGTCGATGCAGACGATGGCGGTACCGGTCAGCTCCGCCAACCGGTCCTGCATTTTTTCCCAGAGAGGGATATCCAAAACGTTTTCTATGGTGTATTCAAACCTGCTCATACCTTCGATTTTCCTTCTCCTTGCCGGACATTCGAACACTGCCATCATAAATGACCCGGCATGGAAAAGCAAGGTCCTCGGAGCAAAATCATGGTAATGTACAAATTTTCTACATTGAATAGGGTATATTGACGAGGGATTCCGTGGACAGATCTGCCCAAACCGAATGCAGCAGGCCTTCATCAGCCCTGCGTCGAGCGGAACGACCATCCTCAGGCTCACAAAAAAGCAAAACGCCTGTTGGGACACGGCATTAGCGGCAGCATCCCCAGTAGACATTCCTACTGGTTGGGAACCGCGCACTAAGCAACAGCAATGGGTTGCGTTTGCTGATTTTCCGCAGTGTAGTGTAGTGTTTGCAGCGAAATATCGGAGAATGGTGATTTATGGCCAAATCAAAAAAGATATTGGTCAGATACTTCGCAAACTATGCGAGCAAAAGGATATTGAAATAATTGAAGCAGAAGCCTGCCCGGACCATATCCATATGCTGATAAGTTTTTCGCCGAAGTATAGCATTTCTTACGTTATGGGATATCTCAAGGGAAAGAGCAGCCTCATGATTTTCGACAGACACGCGAATTTAAAGTACAAGTATGGAAATCGGCATTTCTGGGCCAGAGGATATTTTGTGGATACTGTTGGAAAAAACAAGCAGAGAATCCAGGAGTATATCAAGAGACAGCTAGAACAAGACCAAATTGCAGACCAGTTAAGCCTTAAGGAATTCACGGACCCGTTTACGGGTAGCAAGGGAACCAAGGCGTAAATAAAAGGCCCCTTGAGGGGCCTGCCACGAGACAGGAATGCAGTTGGCAGACCCATTCGTGGCCCCTTAAGGGGCTTTACTAGTATTATGCCCTTCTAGGGCTTACTCAAGCCACCGGCTCAGCCGGTGGTTTTGACTGCACAAATCGGCAAAAACAGCGCCGACAGCTACGCACCCAACAAAGATGAAAATGCCCAAAAAAGCTATCAAATATCGCGTTGCTCTATACAAAATATAGCAATCGGCACACGCATCACAAAACATATGCGATATAGCGTTGATTTTTTGTACATATCCCAACTAAAAGACTGGAGGTGAGTTTTCAAAATGCCTGTTATTTATGTTGCAAAAAAATCTACCCACATACGAAGAATCACGTTCGTTTTAGGACAGACGGTTGAAAAACAGCATGATCCTTGATTATTTCTATGGGGGATTCCATCAAGGTTGTAGAAGCGAGGCTGACGGAAATCGCCGTGCTAAAAACCCACATCATCAACTATGCCAAGACCCGTGAGGTGTACACTGCTTATCGGAAAACTGGGTACAGCAAAGCCTTTCTGGAGGCTCACCGGGAGGAGAACACTCTGCACAAGGCGGCAAAAGCTGCCTTTGACGAAGCCGGACTGCAAAAGCTGCCGAAGGTCAAGGTGTTGGATGCGGAGTTCGCAGAGGAAAAGGACACCACCGAAAAAACTCAGACCTGATAAGCGAATACCGCCGAGGACTCTTCCCGTTTTGGGGAGATGTCCTCGGTGTTTTTTTGTGTGTATAGCGAAAATCTATGACTGGATTTTCGTCAAGCACGAATTATCGCTGTATTTCTATGCAACGGATAATCGTGGCGGCCTGATCAAGGACTACAATGTGGATACGTTCAAGGCAAATGGGATTGACCATGATCTGAAGGAAGTGTTCTATACAATTTCTAAGAGCGGTGTTATCCGGGCAACCCACTTTCAACTGGTAAAGCAGCAGGCTAAGCTGGTGCGCTGCATTTCGGGCCATGTCTATGATGTTATCGTTGATTTGCGCCCGGATTCTCCTACTTTTGGCCAGTGGCGTGGTTTCCACCTGACAGGCGAAAACACCAATATGCTGCTGGTGCCGCAGTTCTTTGGCCATGGATATCTGGTCATAGAGGATTCTGTGGTCAGCTATAAGTGCGCCGAAGTTTTCTACGGCGAAGGCGACTCTGGTATTATGTATAATGATCCGGATATTGGCATCGAGTGGCCTTTTGAGCTGATTGGGGGAAAAGAAAATCTGATCATCAGCGAGAAGGATTTGAACTTGATGAGTTTTATGGACTACTGTGAGAAAATGCGATGAGAAAGGAAAAAAATATGCCCGCAATTTCGGTTGTAATGCCCGTTTATAACACCAAAGAGTATGTGGGAAAAGCTATTCAGAGCATTTTGGATCAGACTTTTAGTGATTTTGAATTTCTGATTATTGACAACGGTTCTACTGACGGTTCCGGGGATGTAATTGCCCGCTATGCTCAGGCAGATTCTCGAATTCGTGTTATTCACAACGAGAAAAATGTGTTCATTGCAGAGGCAAGAAACCGTGCATTGGAACTGGTTCAGGGCGAATATCTCAACCTCATTGATTCGGATGATTGGGTTCTACCAGATATGCTGGAGACCATGTACAGCAGAGCAAAAGAACACGATGCGCAGTATGTGGTTGCGGGCTACTTTATGGATTATTATGTAAACGGTCGCAATGAAAGCTATGCTGTTTGCCCGGATGACAAAGATTACGAGCAGAAGGAGTTCCGGGAGAATGCCATTCGCTATCTGACCCGCACAATTCTGACGGTACCATGGAACAAGTTGTACAGTATTCCCTACCTTAGAGAACATAATATTAAGTTCCGCAACACCAAGCTTGAAGACCACCATTTTAATATGGATATTTTGATGGATGTGGAACGGGTATCTATGGTCAGCAAGCCTTTCTACCACTACTATCGGTCTCGACAGGGAACCGACTCAGAGCTGGTCTACAACCAGTTCCTTAATCAGAAAAAGCGAGATCATATTGCCCACACACTGGAAGTCTATAAACACTGGGGAATTCAGGATGCTAATACTATGGGACAGTTGGCTGACTATCATATGGGACGTTTGGTACAGTGTGTTATGCAAACTGTTGCCAATCAGCAGATCACAAAAAAAGAAAAATATCAGGAATTACAGAAGATTATTGACGATCCATATACGGAATTTGCAAAAAGAAATGCACTGAATGCATCAAAAAAAAATAGCCATTTTGAGTATTCCTATTAGAATGAAAAGCAAGAAATTGTGCTACTTAATGGGCTGGGGAGTTGCAAGATTCAAGGCAAACTTCTCAGAAATTTATTATACAATGCGTGCTTCCGTAGCGCAGGGAGCATTACGTGTTAAGTGAGGCAACCAGATGAAGGTTTTGGTAGTGTTGACCGGTGAACTGTGTTTTGACGGGATTACTAATTCGGTTCTGAACTATTACAGAGCTATGGATCGAAGCGGTATGGAGATAGGTATTGTATCTGCCCGGGGCACCAATGAGGAGATGAGAAAAAACTTTGAGGATATCGGATGTACGGTTTATCCGCTGGAAAATCGGGATTCCTGTCCTGCAAAATACTTTGTGCAGCTAATAGGAATCATCAAACGTGGAAAGTATGACATCCTACATGCACACGGAAATAGTGCAACCTTGGCTATCGAAACCACGGCGGCATATCTGGCTGGCTGCAAGGTGCGTATTATCCACAGCAGAAATTCTTTTTGCGAACACACAAAAGCTGATAAGTTACTCCGTCCATTGATGTATGCCACCTACACCGATGGTTTTTCATGCGGTGAAAAGGCAGGTAAATGGCTTTTTGGCAATCGTCCGTTTACGGTGATGAATAATGGAAAGGAGATTAACCGATTTCTATTTAAGCCAGAGGTTCGGAAATGTTACCGGAAAAAACTGGGGGTCTCTGCAGATACGATCCTTTTGGGGCATGTTGGATTGTTCCACAGACAGAAGAATCATCCGTTCCTGATTGATGTTTTTGAAGAAGTCTGTCGGCATTCGGGGCAATATAAGCTTGTACTGATTGGCGAGGGAGAAGATCGAGGCAAAATTGAAGAAATGGTGAGGCAGAAAGGCCTGACGGATAAGGTTATTTTCTTGGGGCGTCAGTCTGATGTGGAAAACTGGATTCAGGCTTTGGACATTATGGTATTTCCTTCACTGTTTGAGGGAATGCCCAATGTGGTGTTGGAGTGGCAGCTTGCCGGTCTCCCAGCCTTGATTTCGGATGTCATAACCAAAGAATGTGGTATTATGGATACGGTGTCCTATTTGCCCTTGGAAAACGGCCCAGCATACTGGGCAGATCAGATCCTACATACCCCCCTCAACGACCGCGAGAATACAAAAGAAGACATCCAAAAGCGTTTTATCGAGGCAGGATTTGATATTAAGGAAAATGCAAAAGTTCTAAAGAATAAGTATATTGAGTTGCTGGAGAAATCAAAATGAAATACAGTGATATTATTAAAGAGATCAAAGAACCACGACAATTGTTTCTAAAAGTACTTCATCGCTATCCGGAAACATTTAAGTGGATGGATGATGAAACATATCTGAAATTTATGTACAGAATTGCGCTTGGTAAAAAGCTTGATCTAAATAATCCAAAAACATTTAATGAAAAATTACAATGGCTGAAGCTTAATGATCGCAAAGATATTTATACTACCATGGTGGATAAATATGAAGCGAAAAAATATGTGGCAGAACGTATCGGTGAAGAACATATCATTCCCACATTAGGAGTATGGAATCATTTTGATGAGATAGATTTTAATGCACTGCCGGATCAGTTTGTGTTGAAATGCACCCATGATTCAGGGGGGCTTGTTATTTGTACAGATAAAAGCAAATTTGATAGGAAAGCTGCGCGAAAAAAGATTGAGCATAGCTTGAAGCGTAATTTTTACTGGTTTGGTAGAGAGTGGCCCTATAAAAATGTTCCAGCAAGAATTATTGCGGAAAAGTATATGAGTGAAGATGAAAACAACACGGAAAGTAGCGTATTGACCGACTACAAGTTTTTTTGTTTTGATGGGATTCCTAGAATTGTATATGTATCAAAAGATAAAGCTGATGATCCTAGAACAGACTTTTTTGATATGGATTTTAAACGGTTGCCAATAAAGATGAAAGATCCGAATTCCAATCCGGATATGATCCCACAAAAACCCGAACGATTTGAAGAAATGAAAGAATATGCTGCAGAGTTAGCTAAGGGAATAAAGCACCTTAGAGTTGATTTTTACCAAATTGACGGGGAAATATACGTTGGAGAGCAAACATTCTATCATTGTAGTGGATTTGCAGAAGTCCATCCAGAAGAGTGGAATTATCAAATGGGAGATTGGATTAATGCGGGGGGGGGGCAAGCAAGTGTACTGAAAGTTCTGCCCCGCAGAAAAGATAAAGTAGAGTTATCGAATAAAGATACTTATAATAAAATAAACGGTGGACTGCGAGACTATAAATTGTATTGTTTTGATGGAAAAGTTAAACTTTACTTAGTTACAACAGATCGCAGTAAAGGAGCAACAACAGGAGATTATTTTGATGAGCAAAATCGTCATCTCGATTTAATTTGGGGATTTCCCAATGCAAAAACGATACCAGACGTTCCTAATAATATTGAGAAGATGAAAGAGTTAGCAGAAATACTTGCTGCTGGAATTCCGCAGTTGAGAGTGGACTTTTACTGCATACATGATAAGGTGTATTTTGGAGAGTTGACTTTTTTCGATGGAAGTGGATTTGACGAGATAGAGCAGGAGTGTTATCGCAATTTGTTGGGTGACTACATTAAACTTCCCACATTAGTATGAGAGAATGATGCTTAGAAAAAGATTTTACCGCACAGACAGTAAAAAATGAAAGATCGTGCAGTATGAACATTAAAAAAAGAATTGACGAATTTATATCTATAAAAAACACATTCGGCTGTCCGTTTGCTTTGAAATGTTACTTGTTACGAGTGAAATCATTTGCAAGCTATGAGCAGTTTGTATTTGATTTCCTAGAAGAAGAGTTTTCAAATCTGATTCAAAAGTATAAAGATATCCCTGATGCAACAATGCCGAAGAGTGAAAGTAGTAATATTTGGACATTGTGGTGGCAGGGATTGGAGCAAGCGCCGGAAATTGTAAAAGTTTGCCTAAAAAGTCAGCGAGAAAATATGGTTTCCAAGGGCTTCCAATATACTGTTATTACGAAAGATAACTGGAAGCAATTCATTGATCTGCCAAAACATATTATTGAAAAGATGGAGAATGGGAAAATAACACTGACCCATTTTTCGGACATTATTCGCGCTGAACTTCTTAAACAATACGGTGGAATCTGGATCGATGCTACGGTCTTCTGCAATAAGAAAATGGATTTGAAGCCGGTGACCGAATTGTTTACAGCAAAGTGTTCTCCAACACCCAGATCCTTGACATTGGGTAGATGGACGGGCTTTTTAATTGGGGATAAACAAGGATCGAAGTTGTTTTCTTTTATGTCTGAAGCTTTTTCACAGTATTGGGAGAAATACGACTCTCTTGTTGCGTATCTTCTGATTGACTATATTATTGCTATTGCATGTAAACATTTTCCGGAGATACGAAAAGAATATGAACAAATTCCGGTCAACCAGACCGGATTGTGGCTGATGCTTCACGAAATGAACAAGCCATATGATAAAAATAAATGGAATCAGGCCATTCAAACAGCAGACTTCTGGAAACTGTCTTATAAGGACGAATTTAATGGCGGGTTGCTGAAGGAAAAAACAGAGCAGGGAGAACTGACAAATTGGGGATATTTAGTAAAGGTAGCAAGGTGTGAGCGCAATGGAGAAGACTAAAGTTTTGCATATCGTGGGTGCGCTGAATCTTGGCGGTGCAGAAACCATGATTATGAATATATTTCGGAACATCGATCGTTCCAGATTTCAATTTGATTTCTACCTTTCCGGTAATTCTGGCGGTTTCTATGAAGAAGAAGTCCTGCAGTTGGGTGGACGAATTTTCAATGTGGGACGGCGGAAGAAGCACCCAGTTAATTATTGCACAGAATTGTTTAAACTGATTCGAAAAGAAAAGTACGATGCAGTTCAGATTCATGCAACAGATGCTATGGATGGATTGCCTGCATTCATATCTTGGCTAGCTGGATCAAAGAAAATATGTTTGTTTAGTCACAATACAAGAGGTCAAAGCATGCAGAGTCAAAAAATCATGAGAGCAATGTTTATGCCTTTTGTGACGCACCCGCAAGCATGCTCAGATATGGCAGCAGAGTGGATGTTTGGGAAACGGGCAAATGAAGCTGAAATTATACCTTTGCCAATTAATTGTGATTTGTGCGTTTATGATCAAGAATTCAGAGAAAAAGAACGATTAAGACTAGGACTAACTGATAAAAAAATAGTTGGTCATATCGGACGATTTCAGACACAGAAAAATCATGACCAATTGATTGATATTTTTGCAGAATTGATGAGAAAAGATCCGGAGTATCGTTTGATTTTAATTGGTGTGGGAGATCTCGAAGAATCTATTGCAAACCAGCGCACCCTGCTGGAAGCCTATGCCGCAGACCACCCGGAACTGTGTATTGTGGATGAGTTTGTGGACGATGGCTACTCCGGCTCGAACTTTGAACGGCCTGCGTTCCAAAACCTGTTCAGGGAACTGGAGCAGGGGACCATCAACTGCATTCTGGTGAAAGATTTGTCCCGCTTTGGACGGAATTACATTGAAGTGGGACGTTATCTGGAACGCATTTTCCCGGTCATGCGGGTCCGGCTGATTGCTGTGACAGACAGCTATGACAGTCAATCTGCGTGGAAGACCAGCGATTCCATCATGGTTCCGATGCGGAATCTGCTCAACGATGCCTACTGTCGGGATATTTCCGTCAAAATCAAGAGTCAGCTTGCGGTAAAGCGGAAGCGCGGCGATTTTGTTGGAAGTTTTGCAACCTATGGATACCAGAAGGACCCCAGCAATCATACCAAACTGATCGTGGACGAACTGGCAGCGGAAACAGTGCAAGATATTTTCCGCTGGAAGATCAGCGGTATGAGCAATCAGGGCATCGCAGACCGTTTGAATGTAGGAAAGGTACCGTCCCCGGCTGCACGAAAGTTGCAGAGCGGTGCAAAGCTGAGCCTGCATTTCCGCAAGAGCGATGAGTCGCCGTGGTCTGCCAAGGCGGTGGACCGCATTCTGCACAACGAGGTCTATATCGGAAAGCTGGTACAGGGAAAGACACGACGACTGGATTATCGCTCCAAAAAGAAAATGAACGTGCCGATGCGGGACTGGGTAATCGTGGACAACACCCATGGAGCAATCATTCCGGCAGAGCAGTTTGAACTGGTGCAGCGGATTCTGGAAACCGAAACTCGCAGACCGAACGATGCCGAAACGGTGGCCCTGTTTGCAGGATTTCTTTACTGTGGGGACTGCGGCAGCCGGCTGGTGCGCAGGTCGGCCAGCTATAAGGGAAAGCGGTATATCTATTATCAGTGCTCCGGCAGCAAGCAGAACAAGGGCAGTTGCACGATCCATAACCTACGGGATGAAAATCTCTATAACATTGTGCGGAATGCGCTCCAGATGCAGATCCAGATCGTGATGGAGGAAGCAGAGTTTGTAGAAAGCATCCGGCAGGCCCAGCAGGAACCCTACCGTGTGCGGCGCATCGAACGGCAGATTCGGCAGCTGACTGCAGAAAAGGCTCATACCCAGGGCATTAAGGAAAAACTGTACGGGGATTACGCAGAGGAAATCCTCACACGGGAGGATTTTTTGAACTACAACGAACTGTACAGCAAGCGGATCGAAGAGTATGACCGCAAAATCACAGAACTGGAAGCAGAACGTCAAAACCTACAGACTGCTCCAAATGCTTATCCGTTTCTGGATGCGTACCGTAAGTATCGAAAATTGGAAGAAATCACCCGTCCGATGGTCGTGGAACTGATTGAGAAAATCGAAGTCTATGAGGGCAATCGGGTGGAAATTACATTCCGATTCCAGGATGAAATTGCAGACCTGCTGGAAGAACTGCATCAAAAGCAGATGGGGCAGCATGAAGTGTCTGCATGAAAGGAGAAGCCGACTTATGGCAAGAGTAAGCAAGAAAGTAAGCGCGGCGCAGCGGGAAGCGGAAAACGCACTGCACCGTGTCTGGAAAACTGCAATTTACGCACGGCTGTCCGATTTCGATGATGTGCTTCGGAATACGGAATCACTGGAAGTGCAGATTTCCTATATCAAGGAGTATATCAATCACCGGGATGATTCGATGCTGCTGGATGTATTTGCGGACAAGCGGTGTACAGGGATGAACTTTGATCGCCCGGAATTTGAACGGTTGCTGAAAGCACTGCAGGAGCGGAAAGTCAACTGCATTGTGGTAAAGGACTTCTCCCGACTGGGTCGTAATTTCGTGGAAACGGGTCAGTATCTGGAGCAAGTGTTTCCACTGTTTGGCGTAAGATTTATCGCCATCAATGATAATTATGATAGCCTGAACAGCCAGAGTCGGGACGGGATGCTGGTGCCGATCAAGAGCATGATCAATGAAATGTACTCGAAAGACCTGTCCCAGAAAATTCAGTCATGCTTTCGCTCCAAGGAAGCACGAGGAGAAATCTATACGCCTGTTCCGTTCGGTTACAAGAGAAATCAGCAGAATCATTTGATTCTGGACGAGGAAGTCAGCGATGTGGTAGTTCGGATTTTTCTCTGGAAGAAATCCGGCATGAAAGAGCGCGAGATTGCAAAGAAGCTGTCTGCGCAGGGAATCCAGACACCTTTTACACGCCGCTGTCAGCTGGGATACCTGAAAAATACCTTGCGGGTAAAGGACCCAGCATGGCAGACCGTTTTCGTGACAAAGGTGCTGGAAAATCCAATCTACACAGGAACAATGGTCTATAACCGCATCGCCTACGATGAAACGAATCGGAAAATCGGGCAGAATCCACGGGAAAGCTGGCGGATGGTGCCGGACAGCCATCCGGCGATTATCAGCTGGGAACTGTTTGATGAAGTTTCCGCATTACGGGAAGCCGAGCAAGCAACCAGGGATGAGCGGAAAAAGTGGTGCAGACAGCGCAGAAAGAACAATCCGAACATCTTCAAAGGCAGAATCTTTTGCAAAAAGTGCGGAGAAAAATTGGTTTGTCATTGGCAAAGTGATGGTACGCTGTATTTTTACTGTGCATCTTGCCATGTTTCCATCTCAGAGAAAGACCTCTGGAATGGCATTAACAAGGAGTTGCACCAGCGGATGGAAGAACACCGTGATTTGCAGAAGCTGGTACGGAAAAGCTCTGTAAAAAGCAAACTCCAATCAAAAGAAATAGCTACAAAACGTGAAATTGAACAGGCGTCAGGCAATATCGTTCGGCTGGAATCGCAGAAGCGCAGCGGCTACGAGCAGTATGTCCTTGGAAAAATTTCAAAAGAAAAGTTCTTGAAATTGAAGCAGGATGCAGAGAATGAAATTGAGGCATTCAGACAGACAAAAGCTGAAAACGAGAAAGAACTGGTCGTTGTTCAAGAAGAATTGCAGCAGAAAAAGCAAATCGCAGGCAACACAGAGGTTCTTTTAACGGCAGATAATCTGCAGCAGTATGTAAAGAAAATTGAAGTGGATCACAAGAAAAATACTTACACGGAATTTGCGTTCTAACGAAAAAGGAGGACAGACAATGAAAGAAAAAATCTATGATTTGTAAGGGAGAAAGCAGTTATGAAAGGCATTATTTTGGCAGGAGGATCAGGCACTCGTCTGTATCCATTAACAAAAGTTACAAGCAAGCAGCTTTTACCGATTTTTGATACTCTAGTTTGGATAGTGTAATGCTTGGCTTTATGTGTGGAGATTTCCAAGTTGGAATTTACTCGGCTGCGGTAAAAATCCGGACAGTACTAACGACCCTTATTACATCGGTAGGGACGGTGTTGCTACCAAGACTTTCGTTTTATATCGCGGGCGAAAATTGGAAGGAGTTCAAAAGACTGCTAAAGAAGTCTTATTGCACAATTATTATGATAGCCGTGCCGGTGATGGTGTATTTTATTCTTGTAGCAAAACCATCTGTTGTTTTTCTGTCAGGAGCGGAATATGAAGAATTTCTGCTGACGAAACGGCTGTACGAGCAGACCACCGGGCGCAGTCAGAAAAGTGATGTGATCGCCTATCAGGTGCGGCAATCTTTCAAGCCGGGGGAGGTCACGCCGGAGGAAGCCAACCGCATCGTCTATGAGTTCGCTGAGCGGTTTTTGAAGGGCAAACATGCTTTTATCGTTGCCACCCACACCGACCGGGCGCACATCCACAACCACATTATTTATAATTCTACCGCCTTGGATGGGACCCGGAAGTTCAAAAATTTCTGGCTTTCCACCTTTGTGGTATAGCGGTTGAGCGATCTAATCTGCTTGGAACATCAGTTCTCCACCATCGAGTACAAGCCTTATCGGGAACGGCAGAAGCGCATCGTTTACCCGCCGAGAGAAAGCAACCGTGACCGCCTGTGCGGAATCATTGACACCATCCTTGCAGAAAAACCGAAGGACTTTGAAGTTTTTCTGCAAAAGCTGGAGCAGCAGGGCTATGAGGTAAAGCGTGGCAAGCACACAGCGGTGAAGGGCAAGGGGCAGAAACGCTTTATCCGGTTCCGCACTCTGGGCACCGGCTACGGCGAGGACGAGATCAAGGCAGTGCTGGAGGAAAAGGCGAAGTACCACCCCTATCAAAAGCAGCCACCGCAGGAGCAACCGTTCCAGCTTCTGGTGGATATTCCGCAGAAAATGGCGGCAGGCAAAAGTGTCGGCTACAAAAAGTGGGCAACCAAGTTCAACCTGAAGGAGATGTCCAAGACGCTGCTGTTTTTACAGGAGCAGAAAATCGGCAGTGCCGAGGAACTGCGAGAACGTACAGCGGCGGCAACGGAACGCTATCATGCCATGGGGGATTCTATCAAGGCGGCAGAAGCACGGTTGACAGAAATTGCTGTGCTGAAAACTCATATCATCAACTATGCCAAGACTCGTGAGGTGTACGCCGCTTATCGGAAAGCTGGGTACAGCAAAGCCTTTTTGGAAGCCCACCGGGAGGAGATCACCCTGCACAAGGCAGCGAAAACTGCCTTTGACGAAGCCGGGCTGTAAAAGCTGCCGAAGGTCAAGGAGTTGGATGCGGAGTTTGAAGAACTGCTGACAAAAAAGAAAGCTGCCTACCCGGACTACCGCAAGACACGAAATGAGATGCAAGAACTGGTTCGGGCACAGAAAAACGTGGAACGATTTTTTGCAGAGGAAAAGGACACCATTGAAAAAGCGCAGACCCGATAAACGAATACCGCTGAGGAGCTTTCCCAGTTGGGAGGTGTCCTCGGCGGCATTTTTTAGTTTATGTAGCAGCGGTCCTGTTTTACAAGCCAATCTTCACACAGCCGCTGAGCTTCGGCCTTTGTGCAGCAGGTGCAGTTGAAAAGTTTGCCACGGATAGACGAAAACATTGCTTGCTGGGTCACTTTTCGTCCGGGCCGCTGCCGCTGCCGGAGTTCAGGATCGCCACGAACTGCTGCAGCTGCTTGAGGGAGCTGACACCCAGTTTGTCGTAGATGTTCTTGTTGTGGAAGCGCAGGGTGCTGTCCTTGATGTCCAGCTGCTGCGCGATCTCCCGGGTGCGCAGCCCGGCGGCGTAGCCGTCAAAGATGCGGCGTTCGGTCTTGGTCAGGGTGGAGATGCCCGCCACAAAGGTCTGGAAGGCATCGGGCACCGACTCGTTGCGGCACACGTCCGCCAGCCGGGACAGCTCAGTCTGCATCTGCTGGCGTTCCAGCTGCAGCTCGTCCATCCGCCGCCGGGATTCCAGCCGGTCCTCCTCGAACTGCCGGAACGCAGGCGAAAGGATGTGCCGGTGGAAGTAGATGCAGCAGAACACCACGAAAAAGGCGATGAACAGGCCGATGAGCAGCATCTGCAGATCGCCGGAAAAGACCAGTCTCCGGTAGTCTGCCATGGGGATGCACACCGCCAGCCGGTAGGACTGGCTCTCGCTCAGGCGGCACAGCTGGGAGATGCCCGCATAGTCGCTGTCGGGGCCGGTCAACTGGGTCAGCCCGCCGCCCATGCTGCGCAGCACCAGCGTGTTCCGGGGGGCATGGTAGTAGCCGCCGGTGGTGCCGCTGCTGAGGGCGGCATCGGCGGCAAGGCCGTCCCCCGCCGGGGCCAGCAGGCAGCTCAGCCGGTCAAAGCCGGTGGGCTGGGCAAAGTTCTGCTTGAAGTAGCTCTCGCTGATCTCAAAGCCGCACAGCCCGTACATCGTGCCGTCCCGCCCCCGCAGGGGCAGCAAAAACAACTGCACCTCCTCCGAGGTGCCGGGCAGCTCGAACCGCTCGGTCAGCGTGTAAGACTGGTACAGCGGGGCGCTGCCGGGGGTCATCCAGCGGTCGTAGTCCGGGAACTGGTCGGTCTGGAACTCCATGCGCCACTTGCGGTGGGGCATCACGCTGTGGTCCTTGCCCACCTCCGCACTGCCCCGGTACAGCAGCAGGGGCACGGTGGGGGTGTCGGCACCGCTTTTCTGCACATACAGCCCGGCGCGGGAATGCTCTGCTCCCTCCATGCGGGTGTTGACGGTGGTATCCAGCAGCACAAAAGCGCCGGAACAGCCGGTCTGGCGCAGACGGCGGCACAGCGGCTCGATCATTTCCTCCTCCAGCGCGTTCAGCACCTCGGGGGAGTCGTTCAGCTGGGCAAAGGACATCTGCCGCAGAGCAAGCTCCTTGTCTACCTCTGCGCTCATGTCCTCGGACAGGTTCACGCCCATGACCGCCAGCTGGTCAAAATAGCGCTCCATATCGTTCTGGAACACCGAAAACTGGATCTGCAGACTGCGGCTGATGTCCTTTTTGGTGTTGTGCAGGCTGGCAAACAGGAACAGCGCCGCACCAAAGGTCAACACCAGCAGCACCACCAGCAGCAGGCAGGCCCACAGCAGCCGGCTGCTCATGGGGCTTTGGCGGATCTTTTCACGGTGCCGGTCAACAAAGTGCATCAAAGTCCCTCCTTTCCGGCTGAGCGGCAGGCTCAGGCATTGTCACACAGCAGTTGCCATGTTTCCTCGGCAAGGGCTTCCAGCGTTTCGCCGTCCGCAAGGCGCTGGGGGTAGTCCTTCTGGCGCTGGCGCAGGCTGTCGTACAAGGTTTTGGCCTTGGCGTGGTACCCCACGATGCCCGGTTCGGACAGGGGGGTGTTCTGGATGCGCATTTCGTTGTAGACATCGTACAGCCGCTGATAGCTCTGCTGCTCAAAGGGGTAGTCCGCAATGGCGTCAAAGGCGGCGCTGGACACCGGCATGTAGCCGGTATCGGCGGCAAATTCCAGATTGCGCTGCTGTTCGGTGAGCCAGCGCAGGAACACGGCGGCGGCTTCGGCCTTCTGGTCGGTGGTCTTGAAGGCGCACAGACCCACACCGGCCTGCGGCATCAGGGGCGTGGCGGTGCCTGCGGCGTGGGGCAGGGGAGCCAGCAGCAGGTCGGTGGGCTCGGTGGTGTTGTCCGGGTAGGTGACGAAATCATTGTAATAAAGGATGGCCGCAGAGCTGCCAAGGCCCGCCAGCGTCTCGCCGGTCATCACCTGCGTGTTGGAGTACAGGTCCGAGATCAGAATATCGCCCTGTACCAGCGCCCGGGCAAACTCCATCCACGAAGCGCGGAAGGTCTCGTTGGTCAGATCGTACCAGCTGCCCTTGTACAGCTCGCCGCTGCCCTGCTCCAGCGCGTTCAGCTCCACCAGACGCAGGGGGTAATCCAGCGCGCAGAAGGGCTTGCCCTGCGACCACTGCCGGTAGGCACCCGCCATTTCAAAAAAGCCGTCCCATGTGGCAAGGGTGGAAAGCTGTGCCCCGGTGTCCGCCGCAAACCGGGCGTACTGGGAGCCGTTCAAAAAGATGAGCTGGGTGGATTTGGACACCGGGAACACCACCTGCCGCCCGTCAATGATGCCGTCCTGCACAAAGCCGGGCACATAGGCCGCCATGTCCTCGGCGGTGAACCAGTCGTTCCAGTCCACAAGGTTCTCGATGCCCAGAGCGCTGGCGTCCGCGGAGTGGGCCGAGAACAGGTCCGGCAGGTCCAGCGCGCCGGGCTTGCCGGCCTTGGCGTCCTGCAGCTGGCCGCCGATGGCGGCACTGTTGGTCATGTTGGTCACGTTGAGCAGGATGCCCTTCTCCCTGCCCACCGTGTCGTTGAACTCGGTCAGCAGGCGGTTCATGGGCGAGTCGGCCTGTTCGCCGTACACATGCCAGATGCTGAGCATGGTGGGGTCCTTGGGAGAAAGCAGGGTCTTGCTGCCGCCACAGCCCGCAAGCGCCAGACCGGGGACGAGCGCCGCAAGCTTCAAAAATGTCCTTCGTTCCATTTTTCATGATTCCTTTCCACACATTGCAGCCAGAGGGGAAAACCCGGCACAGGCAGGGCTGCAGCTGCCTGTTTTGGTGGGAAACACCCCAAAATCCCCCCAATTTTGGGCTTTTTGGGGGGATTTTTTGAGGGGGAAGCCCCAAAGCCCCAAAAATTTTTTTGGAATTGCCCCCCAAAAACGGCTTTTCTGAGGGGGCAATTTTTTCCCGGATATGGTACAGTACAACCAGAAAAAGTCCTGCGCCGGTGCAGAAAGCCTGTCGCTGTGCACAAAACGTGTCAACGGGCAACTGCGGATTCTATTCATAAGGATAGCATAAGATGGAGCGGACTGCAAGTGCAGAGAATACCAAAACCAAAGCCCCCTAAAAAGCAGGGGGACCAACAGAAAGGAGCACCCCCATGAAAGAGATGAATCGACGCGAATTCCTCACCCTTACCGGCGCAGCCGTTGTGGCGCTCTCGCTGGCAGG
>OHJT01000271.1_pt1 | contig 46013 bp, 29 predicted proteins | sample 1568651 | NCBI WGS metagenome assembly OHJT01 (sample SAMEA3879608, study PRJEB24766) | human gut metagenome | biome: human-associated habitat; feature: feces | place: USA | collected 1985/1987 | reverse complement strand
AGTCGATCAAACGTCCCGGGGTAGCCACTACCACGTGTACGCCTCTCTTCAGTGTCTTGATCTGGCTCTCTATACTGGAACCTCCGTATACAGGGAGAACCTTCAGGTTATCGATGTATTTAGAATAATCGTTCAAATCGTCCGCTATCTGTAGGCAAAGCTCGCGTGTCGGACAAAGGATAAGCGCTTGAGGCTGATATTGAGAGACATTGATCTTTTGCAGGATCGGCAGGCCGTAAGCGGCTGTCTTGCCGGTTCCTGTTTGTGCCAATGCGATTACGTCGTTATCTTCTCCCAGTAAGAAAGGAATCACTTCTTCCTGTACGGGCATGGGCGATTCGTAGCCCATCTCTTGGATTGCCTTTAATATCGGTGCGGCAACTCCTAATTCTTCAAATGTTTTCAAAATGCGATTGTGTATATATGATAATATTCAGTGGCCGCAAAGGTACGTAAATAATTCGGATTCATATCAATAAAGTAATATATCTTTTAGCCTTTCACGTTTCTTATCAGTAAGACGTAATCCTTTCGACAAATATTTCTCGGTGGAACCGTACTCTTTCTTGATTTTATGGAAAGCTAGGTCCATGAGCCCCTCGTTGGCCGTAAGGAATACCGTAATGCTTTCTTGGGCGTCTGTGGAGAGATGTTTCACGATATCAGCTAAATGACTCGTATCGATATATTGATTGGAAGTCAAGTAGTCCTCCATGATGGCATCCCGGGGAATATCCAAGGCGGCGAGTAACATGGCGGTGAGAAACCCGGTACGATCCTTTCCGTAGGAACAACTGATGAGAATGGGGTAATTATCCTCGTTCTGGAACTGTTCCAGTACCTTGGCGAACTGATCGGTATTATCTGTCACGAATTGCAGGTACTCGTCTTCCATATATACCCCGGCGTCTCCTTTCCGCATTCGTCCCTCGATAACACGTTGGGGGGCATCGGCGATCTTGCCGACCGAGATGGGGATTTGCAGGATATTTGCTTTCGTATATTTGATAGGGGCGGTGAGGGTTTCTTGGTTCGTACGGAGGTCGATGATGGTCTTGATCCCTAGATTATCCAATCGGATGGAGTCCCATTCGCTCAAGCTGCTTAACTCGCCGGAGCGAAATACCTTGCCCCATTTCACCGTCTTCCCGTTTGTAGAGGTATAACCGCCTAGATCCCGGAAATTCTGTACGCTATCCATAACCGCCGAGCGTGCCCCGATGATCCGTGGGTATTTATCATTAAAAGAAAGGCGGAAATACTTACGTGATATATTATCGTTCGTGATGTAAGTAGCTACGCCATCCTTGATGTTGGCGTAAATGATCGGGGACTCGTTGGTGAAAAGATCCGGGTTGTCGGACACGGTCATCTTGACAATCCCCTCCATTACCGGATCGGTTTCCCATTTTATCACGTAATTTCCGATGTCATCACGTAGGCAAATAGCTCGTATGTCGGGTGCGTTAGAGGAACAACCCACTAACAGGATCACACTGGCGAATAGAGAGAGAATCTTTCCTAACATTGTCTTCTATGATAATAAGCTTTCCTTACAAAGATAGTAAAACAAGTTTTTCCCGCTTCTTCATTAATGATATTTAAGACTGACTAACATACTTCGCCGCGAACTCCTTGGATATATAATTATCATAGCTTTGGCAAACCTCGGAGGCGAGGTCCATTCCGCAGCGGATGATTTTTCTCCAAGTATCCTGATCCAGAGAGGGAAGGTCGGCATGGCGTACGTCATACTTTAGAAGTCCGTAGATAATACCCGCGTTAAAATTGTCGCCGGCGCCGATGGTACTAAGCGGCTGGATTTGCGGGGAATCGAAATGTCGTGTGAAATTACGGGTGTGGAGATTGACTCCGTTTGCCCCGTGAGTTGTTAAGAAACGATCACAATAAAACTGAATATGCTCTTTGTAAACCTCCTGTGCGTCGCTCTTGCCATAAAGGTTCTGGAAGTCCTCGTCCGAGCCCCGGACGATGTCGGCGAATTCCAGATTTTCCAGTACGGTAGGCATGAGGCGGATCGCCTCATGAGCGTGTGCCTTGCGGAAATTGGGATCGTAATAGATGATCGCTTTCTTCTCTTTTGCCGTTTCCAGCAATTCCAGTATCTTGTCGCGAAGCACAGGGTTAAGGGCGTAATACGAACCGACTATTACTATATCGTCTTCATGGATTTCCGGAAACAGGACGTCGAGCCTTTGTTTGGGGTAGTCTTTATAAAAAATGTATTCCGCATCACTGTGCTCATTCAGGAATGCGAGTGATACGGGTGATTTTCCATCCGGGAATACATTGACGTGGTCTGTCGGTATGTTGTTTTCACGCATGAATTGAAGGATGATGTTTCCTACGCGGTCGTTTCCTGTTTCGCTGATAAAAGAGACATTTACTCCTGCCCGTCCCAACGAGACGATACCATTGAATACAGAACCGCCCGGTACGGCGGCCGAAGGCTGGTTTCCTTCGAAAATAATGTCGAGGATCGTTTCACCGATACCGATTACTTTACGCATAGTTCTCTTGATTTTTCTCCAAGATAGCCGCCGTGATGACGTTTGGAATATTCTTCAATAGTGAATTGGGTCTTTTGCATGGTCTGTACCACCAGAATGTCGCCGATGACGGTCATAACGGTAGTCGATGTGGTAGGAGTCATTCCTAATGTGCATACCTCTGCCGGCTTACCGGTACTGAGACAAACGTCCGATTCATCAGCCAAGGGGCTGTCCGGATTTCCTGTGATAACGATGAACTTCAAATTCGGGTTCAAATTATGAGCCAGTTGGGTCAGTTCCACAATCTCGCGTGTTTTGCCGGAGTTGGAGATGAGTAATAACAGGTCATTTTCTTGCAAGATGCCCAAATCTCCGTGTTGCGCTTCGCTCGGATGCAGAAAAACGGAGGGGATGCCCGTAGAGCAAAAGGTCGTTGCAATGTTCATGGCTATTTGTCCGGCCTTTCCCATACCACTGGTCACTAACTTGCCTTTTTTGATGTGTATTTGTTCGATAATCAGGTTTACCGCCTTTTCATACGCATCTGTTATGGGGATGTTCAGCACGGCTTGTGCTTCCTTTTGCAAAAGGTCTTTGATGGATTCTATCATATGGTTGTTATTATTTGTTTTAACTCTTCCAGCGTGTTGGCTACATCGTAGTAAGTCGAGAACGGCTGACGGGCAAATCCTTTTTCTTCGATCTCCTTGAGTGCTTTCAATAGGGTGTCATAAAAGCCGTCCTCATTATAAAAGATCACTTTCTTGTGGTGATAACCGATCGATGCGGCTGCCATCACATGAAATATTTCATCGAGGGTACCTACACCTCCGGGGAGGGCAACGAGTACATCCGATTCTTCTACGATCATGTCCTTACGGTCGCTAAGATTGCGGGTGTTGATGATACGGTCGGGCAATGCGCTCACTTTTCCGTTCTCTTCGAGTTTGGCAGGGACTACGCCGATAATGTGGCCGCCGTTTGTTTTTACTGCTTGCGCTACACATTCCATAAGTCCGAGACTGGCACCGCCATATACAAGAGTTTTTCCTGTTTCTCCCATCCATTTGCCTATCCGGCCGGCCATATCGAAATACATTTTGTCAATGTTTCCCGATGCAGAACAGAATATTCCTATCTTTTCCATACACGTTGTCGCTGTTATAGTCTACAAATATCTGCAATTTTCTATAAACGACAATAAGTTTTATTGTATTTTTGTGGCATCAATAAAACTTAGTCTTGAGAATGAAGAATTTACTAACGGAACAGGTGGAGAAAACTCTGTCGAATGGGTTGAGAGTTATTTGTAAACCTGTTGCTTCTGACGTGACTTATTGTGGTTTTGCAGTTAATGCCGGAACCCGGGATGAAGCTGAGAATGAGCAGGGGATGGCACATTTTGTAGAACACCTTATCTTTAAAGGAACACAGAAACGGAAAGCCTGGCATATATTGAATAGGATGGAAGCGGTGGGAGGAGACTTGAACGCTTACACGAATAAAGAGGAAATGGTAGTCTACTCTGCTTTTCTGACCGATGATCTGTCCCGGGCAGTGGAATTACTGGTAGATATTGTATTTCGTTCTACTTTTCCTCAAAGGGAGATAGAAAGGGAAACCGAAGTGATCATTGACGAAATACAGTCTTATGAAGATAATCCTTCGGAACTTATTTTCGATGATTTTGAAGATATGATCTTTCGTGGACATCCGTTGGGGCGCAACATTTTAGGGCGGCCGGAGTTGTTGAGGCGGTTTCGTACATCCGATGCTTTGGATTTTACAAGGCGGTTGTATCAGCCCTCCAACATGGTTTTCTTTGTTCAGGGAAAGGTCGATTTCAGAAAGCTGGTCGATATGCTCGAAAAATGGATGGCGGATATACCGGATGGTGAGGTAAAGGGGGTACGTACTCCGCCTCCTCTGTATGTGCCTGAATATCTGGTTATCCCCAAAGACACCCATCAGGCACATGTGATGCTGGGGGCCCGTGCTTACAATGCTTATGACGACAAACGTACAGCCCTTTATCTGCTGAATAATATTTTGGGAGGTCCGGGTATGAATAGCCGCTTGAATGTTGCTTTGCGCGAGCGTCGCGGATTGGTGTATAATGTAGAGTCTAATCTTACCTCTTATACGGATACGGGTGCTTTCTGCATCTACTTCGGGACAGATCCGGAAGACGTGGATACCTGCCTGAAACTGACCTATAAGGAATTGAAGCGGATGCGTGACATGAAAATGACTTCTTCGCAATTGGCGGCAGCCAAGAAGCAGTTGATCGGCCAGATTTGTGTTGCTTCGGATAATTTTGAGAACAATGCACTGAGTATGGCTAAAACCTTTCTGCATTATAATAAGTTTGAGAATCTGGCAGTGGTCTGTAAGCGGATCGAAGCACTGACGGCGGACGATCTGTTGGAAGTGGCGAATGAGATGTTTGCGGAAGAATATCTGTCGACGTTGATTTATAGATAGGAGACAGTAGGAAAATGAAACACGGTTGAATACCGGAAAGCGAGAATATGCGGCCATATTCGGGAAGTATGTATGAATGATAAATTTCCTTTGATTAACTATATACAATAGATCATATCATGAAAGCAAAATCAGTCTTATTGGGTTTATCCCTGGTTGCTCTGCCGGTATTGGCACAGACACCCGTCTATCTGGACGATAGCAAACCTGTTGAAGAGAGAGTAGAGGATGCCTTGTCTCGAATGACACTGGAGGAAAAGATTGCGGTCACGCATGCACAGTCTAAATTCTGTTCTCCGGGCGTGGCTCGTTTGGGAATTCCTGAGTTTTGGATGACAGACGGCCCTCACGGCATACGTCCCGAAGTGTTATGGGATGAATGGGACCAGGCAGGATGGACCAATGACTCTTGTGTGGCTTTTCCGGCATTGACCTGTCTGGCCGCTACCTGGGATACCGATATGTCTATGCTCTATGGCAAAAGCATCGGTGAGGAAGCGCGTTATCGCAATAAAACCGTGCTGCTGGGGCCGGGAGTGAACATCTATCGTACCCCGTTGAACGGGCGCAATTTTGAATATATGGGCGAAGATCCTTATCTGGCCGGACGTATGGTCGTTCCTTATGTGCAGGGAGTACAGCAGAACGGAGTAGCCGCTTGCGTGAAACATTATGCATTGAATAATCAGGAGGTGAACCGCCATACCACAAATGTCATCGTAGACGACCGCGCCCTTTATGAAATCTATCTCCCGGCTTTCAAAGCGGCTGTGCAGGAGGGCAAAGCGTGGAGTATCATGGGGGCGTACAACTTATACAAAGGCCAGCATGCCTGTCACAATCAATATCTGCTGAATGACATCCTGAAAGGTGAATGGGGATTTGATGGAGTGGTGGTATCCGACTGGGGCGGTGTGCATGATACAGACCAGGCGATAACCAACGGACTCGATATGGAATTCGGTAGCTGGACAGATGGTCTTTCCAACGGGGCAAGCAATGCTTATGATAATTATTATTTAGCGGATCCTTACCTTGAACGTATCCAATCGGGTAAGGCAGGCACAAAAGAACTGGATGATAAAGTGCGCCGCATTCTTCGTCTGGCTTTCCGTACAACGATGGACCGTAACCGGCCTTATGGTGCCATGCGTTCTCCGGAGCATTATGATGCCGCCCGTAAGATAGGGGAAGCGGGTATCGTATTGCTGCAAAACAATGGTAACCTGTTGCCCATCGATTTAGCTAAAACAAAGAAGATTGCCGTGATAGGCGAGAATGCCGTGAAGATGATGACTGTGGGAGGTGGTTCCTCTTCTTTGAAGGTACAGCGGGAAATTTCTCCGTTGGATGGTATCCGCAATCGTGTCGGTAATCGTGCGGAAGTGGTTTATGCCCGTGGATATGTGGGGGATGCCAGTGGCGAATACAACGGCGTTGTTTCCGGGCAGAATCTGAAAGATGACCGTAGCCCGGAAGAATTGATTGCCGAAGCTGTCCGGGTGGCCGGTGAAGCCGATTATGTTATTTTCATTGGCGGATTGAATAAGAGTACGCATCAGGATTGCGAAGACTCTGACCGTACCGGTCTTGGTTTGCCGTACGGTCAGGACAGGGTTATCACGGAATTGGTCAAGGCAAATCAGAATTTAGTCGTGATCAATGTTTCCGGCAATGCTGTAGCGATGCCTTGGATCAAGGAAGTTCCGGCGGTTTTGCAGGCTTGGTTCTTGGGGTCGGAGGCCGGAAATGCCATCGCTGCCGTATTGATGGGTGATGTAAACCCCTCCGGGAAATTGCCTTTCACTTTCCCTGCCCGTTTGGAGGATGTACCTGCCCATCAGTTGGGTGAATATCCCGGCAGTGAAAAGGTGGGTGACATTGTGAATGAGAAATACAATGAGAGCATCTTTGTAGGCTATCGTTGGCCCGACAAACAGAAGAAAGCGAAGCCGCTTTTCCCGTTTGGTCACGGACTGAGTTATACTACTTTTGAATATGGTAAGCCTGTTGCCGATAAAAAGACGATGACGGCCGACGATACGATTACTTTTACGGTTACTGTAAAGAACACCGGCGACCGTGAAGGGCAAGAGGTCGTGCAGCTTTATATTAGTGATAAGAAATCCTCTTTGCCGCGACCGGTAAAAGAGTTGAAAGGTTTCCGGAAAGTGAAGCTCGCACCGGGCGAGGAACAGAAGGTCTCTTTCACTGTTGCCAAAGATGCTCTGAGCTTTTTTGATGACGCTAAGCATGAGTGGGTAGCGGAACCGGGTAAGTTCGAAGCTGTGATTGCCGCTTCTGCTGCCGATATCAGAGGAGTGGTTCCTTTCGAATTGAGATAAGAATAGCGGGGTAGTTTCAACCGGTTTGAAACTGTTTGTTTCTTCGGTATGCAACCATTCGTTTCAATACGTTGGCACTGTCCGTTTCTTCAGTATGCAACTCATCGTTTCAATAGGTTGAAACGATGAGTTGCTTTGGTGGAATAACACAGATAAGCCCATCATCGGCAATCAATTTGCCAATGATGGGCTTATCTTTCAATTAATCGTCTTTTACTGTATGATCTTTCTGACGGTCTTTACTCCATCAACGACTACAGAAAGCAGGTAAACGCCTTTTTTAAGTTCTTCCAGACCTTCCAGTTTGATTTCTCCGCTTCCTTGAAGTCGGTTTGTGACATGATATACGCACAATCCGTCTAAAGAGTAGACGCGGATGCTGGAGGAGGCATTGTCCATATCCGTATACCGGATAACAATGCCATCGGAAATCAGAGTGAAAGGAATCTCAACATTACTTTGTTCATCCGTCAGGACCGGCCGTGATATACCCGTAGGGTTGGATTGCTGGTATTTGACGTAGTCGCGCAGATAGTATCCTAAATGAGGCGGTTGGTTATAAGCCACGTTCTGCCAGCAGATAGACATTCTGTAAATATGGTCGTGCATCAGGCAGGGAACACGGTAAGGAGACGTGAACGGAGTTGAGAAAATCATCAGATTGCTTTTGGTCTTTTCGTCATAATAGATACACTCTTCGCGCCAGTCTCCCAAAATATCGGCTTGCAGAGAGGGGGTATCTTTTATCAGATTCACTCCACAGCCGTAAGTGGAAACAAAGTCGGTAACGGTAGTACAACTGGATGTTTTGTTTACCCATTGCGAGATGACTCCTTTTTCCTGCAATTCTTCGGATAGATTACCTGTCCAGTAAGTGCGGAAATTGACAGACGGGCGTTTGGTGGAGATGGAGTCGCCGTTGCAGTCGAAAGTGATGCTGTTATACTTGCCGTCACTGGTCATATTAAACTTTGCCAATGACCAATATTCGGCTCCACGGGAGAGGGAATCGATATCTGCACAAAGACCACGGCCAATATCTGAGCCCATCTTTCTTCCGGAAAGGATTTCACCGGTTTGGGCATCACGCATCTCGAAACCGTAGGCAGCAGATTTTTCTTCGTGTACCATGAACACTTCCAAACCCTCACGGTCGGGAATGAAATCACCTAAATGAAGGGCATCGCCATGGCCTAATCCGGTGCGGTAGAGTACGCTTCCGTCATGGTCGATGCAACAGGCTCCATAAACAATTTCATCGCATCCATCACCGTCTACGTCACCTACTGTAAGGCTATGGGCACCTTCGCCATAAGCTCCTTCTCCTTTCGTAGTAGATGCGTGCAGCCATCTTTTTTTCAGTTCTTTCCCGTCAAAGTCCCAAGCGCACAGGTAAGCGGCTGTATAATAGCCTCTGCACATCACAAGGCTCGGCTTTTTCCCATCCAGATAGGCAACGCAGGCCAGATAGCGTTCACAGCGGTTGCCAAAGCTGTCTCCCCATGCCGAATCTGAAAGGATGTTACGGCTCGGCTCATAGGCTACTGTAGACAGTTCTTTACCGGTAGCACCTTCAAAAACCGTCAGATATTCCGGTCCGGTTTTGATAACTCCTTGTTTGCCGCCGTGCGTTCCGCGATAATCGGCCTTAGGGTCATCACTACCCATGATTACATTGTTTCCTTTCCCGTCAATGGTACCTGGGGCGGTCTTGCAGGCTACTTCGGCTTTTCCGTCGCCGTCCAGGTCATAAACCATGAATTGGGTATAGTGGGCGCCTGCACGTATGTTGACACCTAAGTCAATACGCCATAATTTTGTCCCGTTCAGTTTATAACAGTCCAGATAAACGTTTCCGGTATAGTTTTGGCTACCGTTCTGCCCGTTGTCGCATTGATTGGTAGGATCCCATTTCAGGATGATTTCATATTCGCCGTCTCCGTCCACATCGCCTACGCTGGCATCACCGGGGGTGTAAGTATAGCTGCTGCCTTGAACTGTACCTCCTGCCGGGCGGTCGAGAGGAATATTCAGATACCCTTTCTCCAGAACCAATGCCGTAGAAGTCTCAATGATCTTACCGCCACTCACTGCTTCGACCGTGTAATTAGAATTAACCGAACCTTCGGCATCCAGATAATTGGTGCGTGAGGACAGGAGTTGCGAGTTCAGCTTCGTTCCGTCGCGGTATACATTGAAAACGATGTCGTCCGGATCGGTGGCGAGCCAACGCCAACTGACTAACATGCCGTCATTGGTGTACGTGGCAATGGTACCTCGGTTCAGACGCTCCGGGTCGAGTACTTGCGGGCCGCATTCTCTGATGATTTCAATGTATTCGGAAACCTCTTCGGATGGAAGCATGCCTTCTTTTACGGCGATGGCTCTGACTGTTGTCGTGACGCCCAAAGAGAAGCTTTCCGTATAAACGGATGCAGATGCAGACAGGGCGGAAACATCTTTGCCGTAATAGATGGTAGCTCCTTTGGTAGGACAACTGATAGTCACCTTATTGTCACTGTCATAACTGATGACGGGAGCTTCTACTTGGGCCGGTGCGGTGTATTCGCTTTTAGTAGCCGCTACATAGGATGCCGCATTGGCAATCAGTGTTTTCGCATCCGGAGTCAATGTCTCGATGGCAGAATACGAAAGGGGAATCAGTATATAGGTGTTTTTACCATTACTTTGCTTATGTTCGTGAATGGCATTGTATCCGTTTGCACCATTGGTTGCCAGCACATCGTCTGCGGAGATGATTTCTTTGGGGGAATGGTAGCTCTGTACATTGTTGCTTGTCTTTGCGGTACCGTCAAAGAGGGTGATGGCGTTTGTGAAGTCGATATCTGCAAAGAGAGGATGGGTTTTAAATGCATCGGCTACAATAATCTGATTCCATCCGGTAGCTCCTGCCGTCGGATTGGCGGCCGTCGCCCAGTTCCATGAACTGCTTCCGTAGTAGAATGCCTTCAGGTTTAGCATCGGTACTTTGCCTGCAAGGCCGGCCAAGGCAATACCGAATTTATTCGTACTGGCAACGGACTCGGAAGCAACTACCAGGTCATAATCCTTTAAAGTCTCTGTGTAATAAGTACCCGGAACAGAATTGTAATTGTTTGCATCGACGGCTGTTACCTTATAGGATTTTGCCAGTGTCAGATAGACCGGGTCTTTGGATATTGAATAATTGGCATACTGGGAATCGTAAACATAGGCTGCTGCAGGCAGATCGGCAGAATTGACCATGAAAGCCACATAATACAAACGGCTGTCAGCGCCACTGGTACATTCTTCGTCTGCCCAGGATGTGATGGTAATCGTGTATTGCTCGGCGGGAATCAGTTCGGAAGTTTCCAGCATGCTGCCCTCTGTACCGTCATTACCTCCTTTTAAAGTAATGTTCGCGCCGGAAGTACCGGATATATCGGCACGGACGTAACGGGTTACCGAACTGCCGCTTTGAAATGCGAGCTTCAATCCGGAAATTCCTGTGACAGTGAAGACCGCTCCTTTATTGTTGCCGGCTCCTTTGACGTCCAGCCAGTCCGATTCCATTGTAATGGTACCATCGTCTAATGGGTCGGGAAATGTGCCGGAACGTGATGAATAATATCCGAATGTGCCCGAACCTTTTCCGTCCAGACACCAACCTTCATTGTATGCAGTGGTTAATCCTTCCGAGTCGGTATAAAGAACAAATGTTTCGGTAAAGGATTTGACGGCAGCTTGGACGGATAAAGCGTTGCCGATTAAAAATAAGGAAAGGATAATCCTCCAATAGTTTCTCATAATCGATTGATTTATAAAGTTTCACATGTTTTAATCATTGCAAAAATATTTGATATCGATGAAACGGAGGGGGATATACTTTTTTATAAAGTGGAAAAATTGGGATTTTCTTGGAGTGATGTGGACGAAATGATTTTTTTCTTTTTGAAAGGTGGAAGATGTGTTACATCTGTTTTGCGGGACATAAGAAAAGCCCGTCGGACTAATCGATTGGGACCGGACGGGCTTTGAGGATATGGGTTGTTCAAGAGAATTCCGGAAACTCCTTGATGAACCGGCTGGCTGTAGCCTTGTCTCCGGCATACATGGCAAAAGCAATGACTTGTGCATCATAGGCTACACTGTGGTTATTGGAGGCTTCATGTTCTTCTTTTCCCTGTCCGCTGGTCAGAATCCTTCTAAAAGAAGTGATAGACGGTTTTAAGGCAGGAGGAAAGAGTTTTTTCACAATTTACTTTAGGACATGGAAGCAGGAAAGGAAACTCCGGTTTCTTTCCTGCCTTTATTTTGAGGTGAAATATTTGTTTCTGACCTCTTTTTTGTTGGAAGTTATTTCTTATTTGCTTTTTGCTTCCGGTTGTAGTATCAACAGGCTTTCAGGGCCCATGTTGAACAGCAAGTCTATGATACTTAAATTTGGGCGGAAACCATTTCGATGCTCGAATACCTGATAATAGGCGCGGGGGATGAATTCCGGATCTGTCTGCCGGAAATCTCTCTTGGGATGAATGGCTTCCCGGAAATCGTATTCATCCGGAGTAAAGTCCGTTTTGTATTCTGTCGTTCGTGTGATGTCCGGTTGAATGTCTGCCAGTTGGCAGATAAGGTGACATAGCTCCTCGTTGAAATCGGCTAAAAATACATATTTCTTCTCGTAGAAAGGATAAAAGTCGTCCCTGTAATATTCAAAAAACGGTGTGCTGTTGTAAGCTGATTCTATGGCATTCCAATGCATGTGCCGCCAATTACCGTGATCGGAGATACGAATGTCCTTCATCGGGCATTTCAGGTTTTCCGGCTTTATGATAGGAATAGAAAGCGCTATTTCCCCGTCCGGGCCGGCAATGGTGCAACGGTTGCGATAGGTCTGCTTCATGTAATGGTCATGTTGCTCGATGTAGATTTTATCATAAGTTACTAACTTAGTGTAGTATTCTACAGGAGCCAGATAGGCGGAAGATAAGTATGCAGTTTTCATCTTTCTATATTCATAAATCATAAATCATAATTCATAATTCAAAAATCATAAATCCCTCATTCATCTTACCGGCTGGAAGAAACGGTTCCATCGGTATCCGTTGAATAGCCCGCTCCCGTCTTCTTTAGAAAACCAGACGAAAGCGGCTTTTCCTATGACATGGTCCTGCGGGACAAAACCGAAGAGACGTGAATCGGACAGGTTGATGGAATTGTCGGAGACCATCCAATAGTAATCTTTTGTGAAATAACAATGCTGTACGGCATGTCCTTCCACATATAATGTATCGTTCTTGATTTCGGCCTGTTTCCCTTCATGCAGTACCAATGTGTTGCGAAGGAGGGTTTTATTCCACGGGTATACCCGTATGGCCTTTCCTTTTCCCGGGATAATCAACGGGTTGGCTATCTGTTTCTCTTGACCGGGTTCCAGCAGATGTATCCAATTGTTGCCGTTCATGGCCTGTTCCAGTAAATAGTATTCATAGCGGCTGAAACTCCGTACGTTGTTGATGGAATCTTGTCCCATCAGGTCATTCGGAGTGATGGATAAGATGGATAGGAGAGAATCCAGCAGTTGTTCTTTTTCTCGTGGATAGACATACAGCCTTTTCCGGTCGGGGGCGGAGGCACTTCGGGACGATACGATGGAAAAAATAGAATCGACCAGCAAAGTATCGCCGGGCACACCTATACAACGGCTGATGAACACTTCCCGTTTATCAATGACCGGTTCCGTTACGGCGGCGGGATTATTGAAAACAACAATATCTTCTTTCCGGATTTTCCGTTCTCCCCATCGATGGTAGGAGAGAAGGGACATGACAGGCAGGCGGAGTCCGTAGCTCCACTTATTGACCAATATGCGTTCGCCGCGAAAAAGAGAATTTTCCATCCCTGCCGAAGGAATGAGACAGGAGGTAAAAGCAAAACCACGGAGCAATAGTACGATGATTATTGCTCCGGTTAAGGCGATTATCCATTTCAGGTTTCTCTTCATAGTACAGCCAATGCATACATTGGCGCATTGATCGATTGAATAATTACTATTTTACCCATTTAAAGATACGGTTCCAACGGATTTTGCCGTTGAACCATCCGCGGTCTTTATCCAAAGACAGCCATACGACGATGGGTTTACCGACTACATGATCTTCGGGCACGAATCCCCAATAGCGGGAATCTTGTGAGTTGTGGCGGTTGTCACCCATCATCCAGTAGTAGTCCATCCCGAAAGTATATTTATCCGTTTTTTGTCCGTTGATGTAAATGCCGTCTTCTTTTACTTCCAGCTTATTGCCTTCGTAGGCAACGATGCATCTTTCATAAAGCGGCAGGTTGTCCATGGTCAATGTGATGGTAGAACCTTTGGACGGTATCCATATAGGGCCGTAATTGTCTACTGTCCAGTTTGTGTATAGATTTTGTGGATAGAGGTCATGTAATGGCCTCGTAGGAATGGGGTCTATCGCAGTGACAAGATCCTTGCGGCCGAGCAGTGTATTGCGTGCTTTTTTGGTCAGAGGCAGGTAGAAAGTAGTGGCTCCCGGCTGATAGTCTTGCGTATCTTCATTGCTCAATCCCAATTCATCATGCAGGAAGGCGGCCGGTATGATGTTTCCGGTAGCTTCCACTTTGTAGAAGAATTGGATATCTTCCGGTTCTTCCTGTGCTTTACCGTCTATGTATATGATGCGGTCTTTGATCTGTAATGTATCTCCCGGTAATCCGACACAACGTTTCACATAATTCTCCCGACGGTCTACCGGACGGTAGATAAGCTTACCGAACTCTTCGGGATGGGAAAGTACATATTTTCTTCCGGCATTGCGATAGAGGTCGTATACGATACGCTGTTGTTGGCGGCTGAGGCTATCCATATTGATTTGGTTGGGATACAGCCTTTTACCTTCCCGATAAACGATGTTGTCGTAAAAGTCCGTTTGCTGATAGTTGACGGCGACGGTATCGCCGGCCGGGAAATTGAATACCACGATATCATTCATTTTGACTTTTCCGAATCCGGGAACACGCTTGTATTCCCATTGAGGCCACTCGATGTATGATTTGGTGTTGATAATAGGTAGTGTGTGCTGTGCCAACGGCATGGAGAGGGGGGTATTCGGTACCCGGGGGCCGTAACTCATCTTGCTGACGTACAGGAAATCACCCACTAACAAAGATTTCTCCAAAGAGGAAGAAGGGATCTGATAATTCTGGAATATATATATATTCACAAAGTATACGGCTACCAAAGCAAAAACGATGGCATCTACCCAGCTCATAACACTGCGTACGGTCGGGTTTTTCGATTTTTTCCAAAAGGACCAGGGGACTTTCTTGGTAATGTAAATGTCGAAGATGAAAGGTACTACGATGAGTCCCCACCAACTTTTCACCCATACCAGGAAGATCAGGTAAAGGATGATAGCGATGGCACATTTAATCCATTGTGCGCGCGTTGCTTTTCTCATGATTATAGTTTTTTGTTTATTTAGAACTCGGCTTCGAAGGTTCGTCGGCTAAAAACGGAAAGAGATCGCTCATTCCTAAATATCCTTGTTTACCGGCTGTATATTCGGCTGCTAAAATGGCGCCTAAGGCAAACCCACCGCGATTTTTGGCATCATGGGTAATCGAAATGCTGTCGGCGGCAGAATCGTAACGAACGGTGTGGATTCCGAATACTTCTCCTTCGCGGATGGAGTGGATCGGCAGTTCATCCGTTGTTGCGGCTTCTTCTTTTACCCAATGGCTTTTGCGATCCAGATTTTCAAGAATGCCTTCGGCCAGAGTGATGGCGGTTCCGCTTGGTGCATCGAGTTTGTGAATATGGTGCGTTTCACTCATAGTCACGTCGTATGCCGGAAACTGGTTCATAATCTTTGCCAGGTATTTGTTGACGGCGGAGAAAATGGCTACTCCCAAGCTGAAATTAGAAGACCAGAACAGGGTCTTTCCCTCTTTCTCGCAAAGTTCTTTTATCTCGTCACCATGCTCGGCCATCCATCCGGTACTGCCCGAAACCAATTTTACACCGGCTTTGAAGGTTCTGATATAGTTACTGTAGGCTACCATCGGGTTGGTGAATTCGATCGCTACATCCGCAGAACGAAATGCTTCGGATTCGAAATCGTCTTGATTATTGATATCGATAATGCAGACAATTTCATGTCCGCGACTGAGGGCGACTTTTTCCAATTCTTTGCCCATTTTTCCGTAGCCGATTAATGCTATTTTCATTGTTTTACTGACTTATATTCAAAATAATAGTCGCAAAGATAAGATTTTTATTACATTTGTCGAATACATTAACGTCTTGTTAACATGGAACAACTTCTATACTATGTCTGGAAACACAAAATATTTCCCCTCAACTTATTGCAGACAACTTCCGGCTTGCCGGTAGAGGTCATTGATGCCGGTTTGCAAAACTCACATGCCGGTCCGGATTTTTTTAATGCAAAGTTAAAGATAGATGGTACTCTTTGGGTGGGAAACGTAGAAATACACACAGCTTCTTCCGATTGGTACAGGCATGGACATGATCAGGACAAGGCTTACGATTCGGTCATCCTGCATGTGGTGGAGCAGGCCGATTGTGAAGTGATACGGCCCAACGGCGAACAACTGCCTCAAATAGAGCTTACTTGCCCGGAGCACATAAGACTGCACTATGACGAACTTTGCCGGGCAGATACTTATCCTCCTTGCTATTCTGTTCTTGCCTCTTTGCCTGGACTGACCATTCATTCCTGGCTGACTGCTTTGCAAACAGAGCGTTTTCAGCAGAAAGCAGAGGTTATTGCCGGACGATTACAGCGTTGTAATAATAATTGGGAAGATGCTTTTTTTATCACTCTTTCCCGTAATTTTGGTTTCGGACTGAATGGGGATGCCTTTGAGACGTGGGCAAACTTGATACCTTTCCGTGCCGTCGACAAGCACCGTGATGATTTAATGCAGATAGAGGCTTTTTTCTTTGGGTTGGCAGGGCTGTTGGAGGGAGATGCTATCGATGATTATCAGATACGGATACAGAATGAATTTCGTTATTTACAATACAAATTCGAATTGCCTGCTGCAATGGATGTCACTTTGTGGCGTTTCCTGCGTATTCGTCCGGATAATTTTCCATATGTCCGTTTGGCACAGTTAGCATCGCTTTATCATAAAGAGCATTTTCTGTTTTCCCGCATTATGGAAGCGGAAACGTTGAAAGCAGTCCGGCGAATTCTGGTTGCCCGTACTTCTCCTTATTGGGAGGAGCATTTTGTTTTTGGCAAGCCGTCTGCCAAAAAGGAAAAGCCGATCGGTATAAATGCACAGAATCTATTGATTATAAATACGGTGATTCCTTTTCTTTATGCTTATGGGTTGCATAAAGCGGATGAACGTCTTTGTGATCGTGCCGGCCGTTTTCTGGAAGAACTGAAAGCGGAAAACAATTATGTCACCCGCATGTGGAATGGTGCAGGCTTGTCTGTACATTCGGCTGCCGACAGCCAGGCTTTATTACAGCTTCAGAAAGAATATTGTGATAAAAAGAAGTGCCTGTACTGCCGTTTCGGATATGAATATTTACGGCGGAAATGATTGTTTAAGGATTTCCTACATAATATCCCTGTTCGGATTCTTTTCCATCCACCATCTCTTTCACGATTCCGTTTTTGACATTAAAGTCTTGGAACAGTTCTTCGTAATCGCGGGTGTAATCTGCATCCGGCACAACATTGACGTCGAATTTGATTTCTGCTTTTCCCGCAGGGAGAATATTTCCGTAGATCCGGATACAGTGAGTAACCAAACCGATGTTTTTTATGCTGTTATATGTTGCCCGGAACTGTTTGGTTCCGTGCTCCGGAATAATGACATGCGAACTTTTATCAATGATGATACATCCGCAAGAGGGCTGTATGTCGGTGATAAGCAGGGGAGTATTGCCCGTATTTGTTATTGTGAACATGATATCGAGCTGCTGCCCTTGTTTGATGGGGTAATAATGCCTGTCGGGGTCTTTTATCTCTATGCTGGTAGGACGCACTTCTTTTCGGCACGATGATAGTAAGAGTGCCGGTATCAGCCATAAAAAAATATAGAATACATATTTGCTCATTGTTACTGCTTTTTATTTTTGAGGTATAAATGATATCTCGTCTATTGCGATCTGGGCTTTTTTCTTATCGGCCCGTTTAATTCTCAGCGTCAGTTGTTGATTGCTTTTTAGTTCCACCGGGAGGCATGACTCTGTAATTTCTCCCTTTTCACCGGTATTGCCTGGAAGTCTTGGAAACTTTTTGTAAAATTCCCCGTCTTTTAGCAATTCGACAGATTGCGGCGTATAAATTCGATGCCTCGGCAGATTCAAAAAACGAATGCAGAGTTTTCCGGTTCTATCGGCCGCTTTTTTCGGTAAATTTAATATTAAATCGCCGGATGAAGAAATAAACCAGCCGAAATGATAGCTTCCCGGTAAACCGCACGTACCGTCGGTGAGTACGGAAAGGTCGGTGTAGTTTTCATCCAGTTTGGAACCTGCGGTTAGTTTTTCTCCTAACAGCAGGTTGGGAGAACTCATTGGTTGGGCTATATATTGTTTCCATTCTTCACAATAATTGTCGATTCCGTCGGAAGCTTCATTGTAATATCTCATTTCCGGGAATGCCTCATGTTCGTTCAGGCGGTTTAGCCAATCTCCGGTTTCCGGTATAGTCTCGATTTTTTCTCCTTTCCGGCATGCATATCCATACGGTGTGAAATTATGGATACGCCCCAGCTCCAACCGGGTGAACGAAAGGGCGGTTCTGAGCATATGGAGCTTTTTCCGTTCATCGCCTTTCGCTTCATCCGTAAGTGTGCTTAACTCATTGTAGAACTTTACAAATTCTGCTGCCGGCAAAAAAGCCTTCTCGGCTTCTTGTACTCCGGCATACATATGAAGCCTTTTACCCGGTTGAATCCGGTTTTCCAGGTTACAGTAGTAAGAGGTTAGCAGTTTTTTGGACCGAGGGTATGCTTGAGCCGTATATTTCCCGATCAACTCTTCGACTGACAGTTCCGGGTTGATGAGCAATGCTGAAAGTGCAAAGGTCTTTATATCGTCGAAACTGGAGTAGTCGTATCCGCTTCCATTGAAAAAAACACCGCTTACACCGTTCTCCCGGAAGAAAGCCAGTCTGTCACGGGCTATTCTCAATATAGGAAAGGGGGTCAGGTAATCATCGAAATTATTGATGTAGTCCCATACATAGATTTGCTTTGTTACATTTTTCCACTGCTTTAATGATTGTATGAATTGCTTCTCTTGTGTGTGTTTTTTGTTGACAAGGCGGAGAGGTAATTCGATGGCACTTATGAGGACACCGACGTTGGATGGTAATTCCATTGCCGGGACTTGCCGGGTACTCAAATAAGAAGTGGTGAAAAAAAGATGGTGGGGAAAGCGTTTGGCCAAACGGGTAATTAGTTGTGTTACAGCCGGCGTAGCGTTTCCGGAAGTGTTGCCTAATGCTTTACAGGCCGGACACATACAGGCTGAAGGGTCATCGTTCGGAGCAATGACGAAACGCGTTGTTTTCTTTTCTCCATAGTTGTCTATGATGTAATTCTCTATACGTCTGTATATGACATCGGAAGAAAAGCAAAGCTGCTCTTCGTATTTTTTCTTGTCTATTGTGGCATAGAATTCATCGAGATCTTTTCCCAGTACTTTTCCGAGGTTGTGTCCCCAGATTCCCCAACTTTCATCGAAGTTATCCAGTCCCGTTATTCCTGGATAGTCGGGATGTAGTCCGGTCGGTGAATAAATGCTTTGGTATTTGAAGGCAAAAGAACCGCAAGTGTCATTTAGGTTGACCAAAGCTGGGGGGAGATCAGAAGACTCTATGCGTTTATCCATATCGCCGATTTTTTTCATGATCTGGTATTGGAGCCATAGCATTTTCTTGGGTCCGGAGGTTATGAGCTTTATACCGTTGGCATGGGTTTCTACCTTGAAATCATTTTTGAGTGCCGGGTCGATTTGTACGATAATGCGGAACATGTCTTTTTCCGAAACGCCGAATGCGATCATATCCTCGTCTTCTGCACGTTTTTTAAGATGATCATACAGGTATTTGGCCCAACGCGTATCCTCTTCCGTTGCGTAGTCGGATATCGAGACGAGATAGCCTTCCTTGGACAATAGTGTAGGCTCGGTATGGCCCTGTGTGCCGCAGCCTATCAGAAAATAGCATAAAATTACGATCTCTATAATAAAAGATACTTTGTTAGAATGAAATATAAACCTGTGCATAAATATTGTATAAATTCTTGTATCGCGTCGATACTTTGTCTATATAATTGTTCTGCCCTCCCGTTCTTGTATTGGTCTGATTATAATAAGTATTCCATGTGCCCATTACACCGATTGTAATATTCGGGGTTATCAGATATTGCCCTCCAAGTCCTACCATTGTATTGGTGTGTGAGAAAGAACCGGGAAGTGCATAATCCAATACGGCTGTTTCGGGAGCCGATCCCATACTTGCCGTTGCCATGATGTTTGTTTTACCATCATCCGCCGGGAAATATTTAGCCCCTATCTGAGCATTGTAGTAGATGTCCGAATTCAAGAGATACAGATCCAGTTTGGTATTTAACCAGACCTTATCAATGGTTTTGGCTACTCCCGCGCCGGCAGAGAACAGATTGGTTCGTGACTTCTCCCACGAATCGAATTCCCATATTCCATTGTGCCCTGTTTCTTCATTTAGAGCGTTTTCATTGAATCTGAAAGACTTCTTGAAAGCTGTAGTGCGCCTGTATCCGGCATGAATGTCCAGTTCCCAGTCATTTTTGAAATATTTGGTTACCGCAATATTGGCAGCTATCTGCGGGAAATATTGTGTGGCGTAGGCAACATTTGCCATGCCGGAGACTGTCGATGAGAATCGGTGCGTCCACTCACCCTGTATCTGTATGCCGACTCCTCCCGGAGTCTGTTCTTCTGCAGTCATGTCTTTATTGGCCGATCCGCTTCGTCCGGCATAATTGATCCTTCCGGTATAGGTGTTTTTACGGGCTTTCCGGGTATATTCCAAGCTGGCAACCGAGGTTATGATGTCTTCTTCTCCATAGCGTGCGCGCAGATATATCAAAGCAATCTCATTCTTGAGCATTTGGCTTTTCAAACCGTTCAGATGACGTTGGAAAGACTTGTACTCCATGAGGGACGGTTCATAATACTTCTGGTAGTAATAAGCCGAATCTGCCTGTTTATTGTTTTCGTATACCAATCCTTTGGTATATTTAAGTGATTTGTTTTGGCTGTCGAATTGGATCGCTGTATCGAGTACGGCGATGGCTTCTACGGCCTTTCTTGATTTTGATAACTGTAAAGCGCGGTATTCGCTGCTTTGTGAAAAGGCCCCTATTACCTCTTTGTTGTCCGGATACTTCTGTACGATCGGGTGCAGGAGTCCGATGGATAGATCGTACTGTTTGTCCCGGTCATAGATAGTAGCCAGTTTTGTTTGGTAAAACGGCTCATTCGGGTAATATTGAAGTCCTTGTTCCGTGTATTGCTGGAACTTATCATACTGCTTTAATAATGCCGACGTGTTGATGGCATACCGTAAACCGAGGTCGCTCGACGGGTTGAGTTGCACGAGTTTGCATGCCGTGTCATGTGCCCGTTGCGTATTTCCTGCCTCCATGCACTTTTTGATATAAGGAATTGCAAGCTCTTCGTAGCCGATAACGTAGAACATGCGCATGTCTTCGCCACTGTGCTCGATGGCTGAAAGATAGATGTCCAACGCTTCTGCGGTCTTATCCATCTTGTCGAGTATGAAGGCTCTCTTCCAGATGCCGTTTTCATATTCGGGATAGCGGGTGGTGAGCGTGTCCAGCGCTGCCAATGCCTCATTATATTTTTTCATGCTGATATAACATCCTAAGGCTCTTTCCCAGGCTATTCCGGTGATTTCACTGTCTACCTGTTTCTGAATAATAAACTGGGTGTGAGGGAGTGCTTCCGCGTGCAATCCCAATTCTATAAGCCTTTCGGCTTTTTCCATATGTTGTTCGCATATGGCCAGCAGAATGTCATAATCGTCCGGATATAACTCGTATAATTTGTTTAAAGTAGAAAAGGCACGGTCTTTTTCGTTCATCTTACGGTAAAGTAGGTACTCTTTGTAGAGAATGCCTTTGTCCGTATCGCCGTATTTCTTTTTTGCTTCCCGTAAATAGTAGAAAGCATCATCGCTATATCCCCTGGTGACAGAAGTGTTTAGCAGGTAATCCAATGCTTCTTTGTTGTTTTTTCCATTGTCGTACACAATGCCGTACAGGACGTACGGATCACGCTGCCTTTCTGCCTGTGCCGCTTCTAAAAGGATATGGTTGTATAATTGCCGTAAAGCCGCACTGTTGTTTTTTCTCATCTGATCGCGCATGAAAACCAACGCTTCCGGATAACGGGCCAGTTCGCCCAGAATTCCCACTTTTTTGCTTATTAAAGAATAACTGCCGGGTATTTCGGACAAACCGTTGGAAGCCCATCCTAAAGCTGCTTCCTGATTTCCCTCTTGCAATTGCAGATTGATAATATCCAGATAGTATTGTTCGTTTCCCGGTGCCGCCTTGATCAGTTCGGTCAAGGTGTTGATAGCCTCTTTCCGGTTACCGCCTTTTTTCATGTGCTGATATCCCAGTTCCATGCTGTAGATATAGTCTTTTCTTAAAATGGTGTCGTTGGGATAAATCTGATTGATGCGCTTTAAAAGGCGGTCGGCTTCTACATCGTTGCCCTGTTTGCGGTAAAGATCAATTTTTCGGCGCCATAAACCCCGCCAATACGGGTTTACTTCCAATAGTTCGTTTACATAGCAGATGGCGCTGGAATAATTTTGAGTGTTCTCTTCTACGTCTACCAGCAATTGTTTGGCGTTTACATTATTGTAATTATCTTCTATTGCTTTTATCAAATGATAGCGTGCCTGGTCATAGTCTTTTTTATGATGCCAGTATTTTCCCATCAACCATTGCAGATCGGAAACCTTCGGATATCTTCCGAGTCCTTCTTCCAGAAGGGTTTTTCCTTCTTCCCACTCTTCATTTGCAAAATGTTCCTGTACTATTTTTGCATAATCTTCGGGCAATAGGGGATCGTTGTTCGTACCGATTGATGAAGTTATCAAAAGGAACAAACAGCCGAGCATGATAATTTTATGATAGAGTTCTTTGTTCATAGGTTCGTAATAGCTAAGTGGCGGGACTTTGTACTGTAGAAAGTTCACTTTCCCGGACTACTTTTTTCTTCTGTTTAAATCCTTTTCGTTCCATATTCTTCCATTTGAAATTTCGCTGTGTCAGGTAGCTGAAATAACCTCTCAATGAAAAGAATGTGATGATGGGATGGTAAATAATCGGTTCCAATATGGAAGCCAGGATAATCCATAGATATTCATATCCTCTCTTATATAACATGCCCACATAGTAATCGTACGTGATTACCACAATGGATAAGAATTGGCAGAATATGTATATTGTCAGATATATCATCCAGGCTGTATTCCAGTTGACGGCTCCCGTAAAGGCCAGATACAGGAATACGGTGAATCCGACGACTTCGATAATCGGTGCTAAGAATTCGAATACAAACATATAGGGCAACGTAAGCAACCCCATCTGCTTATAGGTTTTTTTGAAGATCATTTTGTGGTGAATACTTAGTGTCTGGAAGAGTCCTCGCGCCCAACGGGTACGCTGTCTGTAAAGCATTGCCAAATTGGATGGTCCCTCTGTCCAGCAACAGGTATCGGGAATCTGCACGATCTTGTACGGCCGTGAGAAGTCACACATATATCCCACCATACGCGTAATCAAATCCATGTCTTCTGCAAAAGAAGTACCGTCATATCCTCCGGCAGCGATTGCTACAGAACGATCGAAAAGCCCGAATCCGCCGGACACGTTCGGCATACCGTTAATGGCCGACCAGCCCATTTTGCCTATCAGATAAGAACGCATATATTCTAAGTTCTGGAAGAGGGGAATGGGAGTATGGGGCGATCTTACATCTACTATCTGTCCTTCGCTGACAACGCACCCATTTGCCATGAGCATTGTACCACTGACGGCAATTACCTGTTTTTCAGAAGAAATAACCGGCAGTATGCAGCGGTGAAGTGCATATTTTTCGAGGATGCAATCCACATCGGTACAGATGAAATAGGGGTACGAAGCAACATTGATTCCCGCATTGGATGCATCGGCTTTCGTCCCTCCGTTTTCCTTATCTACCAGAATCAGCCTTTTATATTCGGGATTTGTGGATTTGAATAATCGGCGGAACGGTTTGGTTTTAATACGTTCTATATAGGCGAATGGTACTTCTACCAAATCGAAATGCTTGACCATTTTTTCTAAAGTCTTATCCGTACTACCGTCATTCACGATGATTACTTCAAAAACAGGATATTCCAGGGCGAGCATGGAACTGACATTGTCTATGATCGTTTTCTCCTCGTTGTATGCGGGGGCAATAACGGAAACCCCCGGTGTATAGGGAGATTCCTTAATCGTTTTCCGGATATAACTCTCTACGTAGTAGCTTTTTCTTCGTTTTAAGGATATAAAAGACAAGAAAGCAAACAAGATAAAACAAGTTGCGAGAGTGCTTGTATAGAAAAATACGAAATAGTTGAAAAAGTCTAATATAAATCCTCTCATATTTTGCTTAGCTTATTTGGTTAATTAATAAGTCCTTAGTATGGGCAAATAAAATAGCTGTGTGAGCATTTGCCTGGGTCTCCAGTACATCAAACATTTGTCTGCCGGCTTCATTGTATCCATAAAGGGCTTTGAGAATAGATCGCTTGGTACTCCAGTTATCTGCTTCTTCATATGCGTTCTTAAGAAAATCTACCGCATTGCCCGTTCCTAATTCTAAAACAGCAGCAATGATGTTTTGTTTTACATCTTCCGGCTGCGTGTTATACATTTCGAATAGCTTAGGTTCGATTTCTTTATATTTCAAAGTCCCTAAAGCCCGTATTATTTCACTTCGTATTTCCGGTGAACGGGCATTTATCTGTTTTGCCAGTATAGGGGCGCTCTCTGTCTCGTTATAAAATCGGATTTCGTTGATAAAGAATTTCTTTACATCTTCTTCTGCCGAAGTATTTACCCATTTAATGAAACTGGGCGTTGCATATCCTGCTTTTTTGCGATGTTCCAAAATGGCATGGAGTTCCATCATGTCCCACTTTCGTAATTTCATGCCGATGTCTTCGTCGAAAAAGCGGAAAGGATTACCTTGACTTAACCACATATAGGCATACCGGGCAGAGTTTCTTAACTCTAATTCACGATGATATAGAAACCGTACTAATACTGCTTCAGAAGCGTATCCGTTGATGGATTGGATTAGTTTCAGGGTTTGGATTTTGCTTCTTTGCGGCCCAAACTGAAGTTCCCGCTCAAAATAGCGGGTAATTTGAAATACGTTTTGTATGCCTTGGAAATTGAGTTCATTGATTTGATCTTCAAACTCTGTTTTTATCTCAGCCAATAATTGCGTGATAATGCGGATCTCGTTTGATTTTATTCTTTTTTTCTCGTTATATTCTACTATGTTTGCTATCTCTTCATCTGTTAAATGGTTTGTATTTAAAGATATCTCTTTAAGCTTTTCGTAATACCGTTTATGAATCTTGGCATACTTGCGTTTTTCTCTTTTTCTTTTGAATATACCATAAATGATATTGATGAGAAGGCAAAAGTACGCAAAGATACACAGCATTACTACAGCGGTACATATTCGTATGATCAGCGGATATCCCATGAACTTGTAATATATCCAATAGAAGTAGTATTCCAAGTAATCTATGCCGTATAAGACTTCATTCATAAGTTGTATATTCTAAAATCGAAGTTGTATATTCTGATGAAAAGTTGTATATTTGATACAAATATAACCGATTATTCATTATTCTGTTCGGGGAACATATTTGGATTAAAATGGTTCTATTACAGTGCGTACCGTTGGAATGGATAGAAATAGTCAATTCGAGTGGCTTTTTATAAGAGAAATATTAAATTAATTTAATTCTTATTAACTGTGTGCGATTCGAGAATGCTTTATGGATGGATGATTGTTCGGTGCTTTTATTTATTGCTTTATTTTCATTTTTATATGGGAAGCATTCGGATTGAAAGGTTATTTAAGAAAATATAAGTTGTATTTTATTAAATAATGTTTTTTATAAAAGGCGTTTGGTTTAATGGTAAACGATTGAAATATAGTAATTTTAAAATATGCAATGATGAAAACAAACAATTTAATGTATGTTCTTGTAGGAGCTTTTATGATCTCTTCATGTTCCGATAATGTCGAGGGAGTAAATGGCAGTAATGAGAACCAAACGGGTTCAACTGAATATACTGCATCGGCAGGGTTCGATTGGGCAACCAGTCGTAATGTTTCAGTGTCGGTCTCATCGCCGAAAACTACAGTAGTTTCTATCTATTCGGACAAGGACTGCAGTGAGGCTACTTTGCTTGTAGGTGACTTGCTTGTCTCTTCTACAACAACTTCTCTTGAATTGAATATTCCGATTCATTGCGAAACGTTGTATCTGAAGTATAACTCCGTATCGGGTAAAAAGACGATGCCAATAGCTTTGAACACCAACACAAGAAGCGAGGTTGTTGCGGCCATAGTGCCGGAAGATTGTGTGCAGCCTACAAGTGAAGAGGATGCAGGTTTCCGCTTTTATCATAATACGGGAGTGGCAATGTTTGAAGACACTTGGCCGAATGAATCGGGAAATGACAATGACATGAATGATGTGGTGTTTGAATATGATTTGAAGGTTACGGAGTGTCAGAAAGAGGACTTATTGCCGGCTCAGGGATATAAAGAAGGATTACTGATGACGTTGGATGTACGTGCAAAGGGAGGCAGATATCCTACTAAACTGGGTGTTGTATTGGGTGGTTTGGATAAAAAGTATATAAAGGAAACCACTGTCCGTATAGTGTTGAAAGGCGGACAGGGTACGGAGCAGGAATTGGCTACTGGTACGGATATGGCGGAAGTAAGAGAGGTGAATGGGCAGGCACAATATTGTAAAGTGACAATAGATATTAAGGGGGACTCTCCGGTCGTTATTTTGGACGGTTTGTCTGATCTGGGTGATAATACAAATTTCTTCCAGGTAACTCCCGGTTATGTAGAGGAAGGACGTCCGATGTTGAGAGCGGAAGTTAAATTGACGGGAGTAAATCGTTCAGATGCAGGGGTAACAAAGGCCGAAAGCGATGCGCAACTTGCTGCTTATCGTGAACTGATCACAGATACGAAGAAACAGAACTTCTTTATTGTTACTCATGATAATAAGGAAATCCATATGAAAGGTTATAAACCGACTTATTCATATACAAATTATGATACCGATTCAAAGGGATTGATGATGGATAATGTACCTTATTGTAATAAGAATGGTTTTGTCTGGGGGATCAAAGTTCCTGTAGGTATAGCACACGCTTCTGAAAAAGTTTTATTTTCGACAGCATACCCGAAATTTAAAGAATGGGTGGAAAGTGATGGTGCCAAGAATAAAGATTGGTATTTGCATCCGGCTGCCGGTAAGGTGATCCGTTATTGGTAAGTGTATTCCGAACGGGTAAATAGATTCGTTCCAACGATATGCTCCGGTGAAGTAAAGACTTGGTCTTTACTTCACCGGAGTTTTTTATTGGAGAAAATGAAAGGGCAATATATATTTTCTTGTTCTTTTTTGCTGGATCGGGATTTTCTTGATAACTTGCATTACTTTTTAGAAGTGAGAGAAAGAGAGTTGAATATTCAAACATTAGACAGTTTTTTATGAGAATCAAGAAATTTGTATCCGGATTATTTGCTTGCATTGTGTTTGCAGGCATACTATTGATCTCCTGTGCCAATCATTCGAAAGCGAAAGGGGAAAACGTAGGAACGGAAATTGAGGATTTTGAGTCTTTTCTGGAGAAGTTTATTTCCAGTGCGGCTTTTCAGTATACAAGAATAAAATTTCCGATGAAAACTCCCATTACATTGATGACCGATGATGGAAATAGTGAGAAAACATTTCCTTTTACTAAAGATAAATGGCCTCTGCTGGATAGTGAGACTTTGAAAGAGGAACGCATCACTCAGGAAGAAGGAGGGATTTATGTTTCAAAGTTTACGCTAAATGAGCCTGGTCATAAAGTTTTTGAAGCCGGTTATGAAGAATCGGAGGTAGATCTTCGCGTAGAATTCGAATGTATTGACGGTAAATGGTACGTGACCGATTGCTATACAGGATGGTATGGGTTTGATTTGCCTATAAGCGAGTTGAAAGAGACTATACTGCAGATTCAGGAGGACAATAAGGCTTTCAAGGAAATACATCCTTGATGTGAGGTGCTGCTCTGAATTATACACGATGGGATATTTTGAATAATTATTGTAATATTCTGTACGATTTGAACCCTGCTTTTTTCAAAAAGTGGGGTTTCTTTGTAACCGGTAGTGATCTTTAAAACTAATACATATATTCATGAGACGAACTTTGATCCGATATTCAGTTTTATTAATTGGGAGTTGCCTGTTGGTTGCTTGCTTTTCTTCTAATAAAAAAAGTAATCCGATTCTTGAAAAATGGGTTGCGGAAGATGAGTCTGCGGCAATGCAACTGTCATTGATATCCGATACGATGGAACTCGTTGTACCCGCTGGGCTGACTTTGTGGTATAATGAATTTTTGACGGGCGATTATGAGATTAGTTATCAGGTTGCCATGCTGATGGAAGGCGGTGAATTCGATCGTTTGAGCGATCTTAACTGCTTCTGGGCAGCTAATGACCCGTTGTATCCTGATCATATTTTTGCCCGTAGCGAATGGCGGAACGGAGTTTTTAAGAATTATAATACATTGAATCTTTTCTATGTGGGTTATGGCGGAAATGAAAATACCACCACTCGTTTTCGTCGCTATTATGCCGAATACAATGGTGTGGATGATGCTCGCGTAAAGCCATTGATAGCAGAATATACGGATCCGGAGCACCTGTTGGTACCGGGTAAATGGTATCATATTGTGATTCGTGTAGAGAAAGAATATACTACTTATTCTGTGAATGGCGAGGAATTATTCCGTGCTTCATTGAAACCCGGAGAAGGTGACGGTTATTTTGGCCTGCGCTTGCTTCAGAATCATGTATTGGTGACGGGTTTTGAAGTACAATCGATTTAATAACTGACATTTAATACTTTGAATAATGAAGCTGCTTTTTATCAGACTGGAAATAGTACTTTTTCTCTCTTTCGGAGGTTCTTTTTCTTTATTTGCCCAGTTCGTCCGGAATGATCGTATGTTCTCTTTTGAGGAGTCGGAAGTACCGGCATGCATGAGTAGTGAAAACTCAAAATTATCCATTTCAACGGAGCATTATAAGGATGGAAAACATTCTTTGGCATGGTCGTTTGAATCGGGCGGAATACTTTCTTTAAAGAAAGACCTGAAGTTTGAAAAGAAAGATCCCACCGGAAAAGATTTATTTCTTTCCGCGTTTATCGTATGGGTATATAACGAACAGCCGCAGGATAAAAAAATAGAATTTCAGTTCTTGAAGGACGGAAAAATATGTACCTCTTTTCCGTTCGGTATCAATTTCAAGGGTTGGCGTGCCGCATGGGTTTGTTATGAACGGGATATGCAAGGTGTTCCCGAAGAGGGGATGAATGAACTGCGCATGGTTGCGCCGGATGTAAAAGGAGAGCTTTTTATCGATCATTTGATTACCGCAACAAAGGTCGATGCCCGTCAGCAGACGGCTGACCTGCAGGTTCCTTTTGTGAATGCGGCTACGACAAATCACTGGCTTGTGGTTTATAAACATTCGTTGCTGAAACCTGATATCGAGCTGACTCCTGTAAGTGAAAGGCAAAGACAGGAAATGCAATTGATAGAGAGTCGTTTCCGGGATATGGTGTATACTCCTTCTGCGTTGACACAGAAAGAGATTGAGACGATTCGTAAAAAGTATGAGTTTTATGATATTTCTTATAAAGACGGTCAGGTATCCGGAGTACCTGTTTTTATGGTACGTGCTTCAGAAGCTTATGAACGGATGATACCCGATTGGGATAAGGATATGCTGACTAAGTTGGGAGTCGAGATGAAAGCTTATTTTGATTTGATGAAACGGATAGCTGTTGCCTATAACAATGCTGAAGATGCTGTTGTCAGAGCAGAAATGAAAGATAAATTCCTCGCGATGTACGATCATATTACCGATCAGGGAGTTGCTTATGGCAGTTGTTGGGGAAATATTCATCATTACGGTTATAGTGTCCGGGGACTTTATCTGGCCTATTTTCTGATGAAAGACGTACTCCGTGAAGCCGGCAAACTGAATGAAGCGGAGGCTACTCTGCGTTGGTATGCCATTACGAATGAGGTTTATCCGAAACCGGAGGTGGATGGTATCGATATGGACTCTTTTAATACTCAGACTACGGGGCGTATTGCAAGTATATTGATGATGGAAGATACACCGGAAAAACTTCAATATTTGAAGTCTTTCTCCCGGTGGATTGATTATGGTTGCCGCCCGGCTTTGGGACTTGCCGGTTCGTTCAAGAAAGACGGAGGTGCTTTTCATCATCGTAATAATTATCCGGCCTATGCAGTTGGCGGACTGGAAGGGGCTACGAATATGATCTATCTGTTGAATCACACAGGATTTGCTATTTCTGAGTTGGCTCATCAAACTGTAAAGACGGTTCTGCTTACCATGCGTTTTTATTGTAATAAACTCCACTTTCCGCTCTCTATGTCCGGCCGGCATCCGGATGGAAAAGGAAAGCTGGTTCCTATGCAGTATGCCATGATGGCTATTGCCGGTACTCCCGATGGAAAGGAGGATTTTGATCCTGATATGGCTGCCGCTTACCTTCGGTTGGTTTCTGCTTCAACAGTTACTTCGGGCGAGGAACCGGAATATGTGCCCCAATTTACCAATGCAGAGGAACAGCAGATGGCAACTTTTCTTTCTGATAAAGGATTCCGTCCTGAGGCTGATCCGCAGGGAAATCTTGCTTTGGGATACGGATGTATTTCTGTACAGCGTCGTGGCAATTGGGCGGCAATCGTACGCGGGCATTCCCGTTATTTCTGGGCTGCCGAGCATTATCTGGGTGCTAATCTTTATGGACGTTATCTGGCACACGGAAGTATGCAGTTGCTTACTGCTGCTCCGGGGGGTACAGTGACACCTGCCACAAGCGGATGGCAAGAGGAGGGGTTCGACTGGAATCGTATTCCGGGAGTTACCTCTATTCATTTGCCTTTTGACGATTTACAGGCAAAAATCTATAATGTCGATACTTACTCCGGTATGGAGGAGATGCTTTATTCGGACGAAGCCTTTGCCGGTGGTTTATCTCAGCAGCATATGAATGGAAATTTTGGAATGAAACTTCATGAGCATGACAAATACAATGGTTCCCATCGCGCCCGTAAATCATTCCATTTCTTCGACGAAACAATCGTATGCCTCGGTTCGGATATCGAGAATACAAACAGTGAGTATCCTACGGAAACCACCATTTTCCAGCTTGCCATAAGGGACAATACCGACCGCAACTTCTGGAAGGATTATAAAGAAAATGGGAAGTATTGGGTGGACCCTGTCGGAACAGGCTATTACACTCCCGTAACAACTAAATTCGAGAAGAACTTTCCACAGTATTCGCGTGCTCAAAAAGCGAACAAGGAGACAAAAGGAGATTGGGTCTCTTTGATTATTGATCACGGAAAAGCACCTGAGGGGGCTGCATATGAATATGCCGTACTTCCACAAACGACTGTTGCTGCCATGAAAACTTTTGCAAGGAAACCAACTTACAAGGTGTTGCAAAAAGACCGTAATGCCCATATTGTAAAATCATTGCCGGATCATACCACTTCGTATGTTCTGTTTGAAACGCCTTCTACCGTTCTGCCCCAAGGATTATTAGCGAAAGCGGATACTTCTTGCCTGGTGATGATACGTGAGGAAAAAGAGAAGGCGTTGCTGACTGTTGCTCAGCCGGATCTCGCGCTGTATCGGGGCCCTTCAGACGATATATACGATGAAAAGGGAAAACGTATCGAGCGTAGTATCTATTCTCGTCCTTGGATTGATAATGATAGTGGCGAAATTCCTGTAACAATTACTTTGAGAGGACGTTGGGCTATTAGAGAGACGCCTGCTTGCCAGGTTGTATCATCGGATAAGAAGTATACGGTTCTTCGTTTTATTTGTAAGGATGGCAAAAGTCAAGATGTGGAAATATTCCCTTATTGATACCCCGTTTTTTTTGTATTGTAAGAAAAAAAGGATGGGTTATGTTGTTTTTAATTTTTGGAAGTATGGATTTTGGTGTTGAAAATATTGTACAATTATCTGCTTTGTTAATTGCTTGGTTATCAGTATTCTGCTTTTGCTATTTTTTTCTCTACGAGGAGCGACTTGAAACTCTACGAGGAATGATCGTTTCTTCGTAGAGAAACTGGGTATATCTCGTAGAGAAATTCATTGAAGTTTTATAAGATGTGACATTTTGAGTACGCTATGAAAAATTGCACTATAATATATTGTAAATAAAAATGAGGTGTATTTATCATATAAGTCCTATTGCCGCATTGTATTTTGTCAGATTTGTGCTTTTATGAATTGCTTTCCAAGCTTTGTGTCCGATTTGTGGCTCAAGATATTCCCAAAAGGTTTTCATTTTATTGAGCAACTGATCTTCTCCTCCTTGCAAACGTTTTTCATAACCGGACAATACGATTTTGTGTGCTGCAAACAGCTTCTCTTTCATATCTTTAGCAGAGAGGTGTTTCTTCTCTTTATATTCTATCGCCAGAGCGGGGTTGGCCAATAATCCTCTTCCTATCATAATTCCGGCTAAAGAAGGAAATCGGGAATGGATGCGTTCTATGTCTTCTGCGTTTTTTATATCTCCATTATAGATCAGTGGATGCCGGCATGCCTTTGCGAAAGCTGCAAATCCCTCCATATCGGCGTTTCCTTTATATTGCTGCTTCCCTAATCGCGGATGCATTGTGATGTGTTTGAGTGGGAGTGCATTCATTATCGGAAGTAGATTCAGGCATTCTTTTGTGTTTTCCCATCCCAGACGCATTTTAACTGAGAAGTTTATTTCCGGATATTTATGTATTATTTCTAATAATTTCTCCACTTCTTCCGGAAAGGGTAATATACCGGAACCATTATGCCGTTTGGCCAACATCGGAAACGGGCATCCCATATTGATATCCACTTCTTTATATCCTTTCTCGATGAAAAGGGATAAAATTGCTTCCGCTTTATTGGTATCTGCTCCGATAAGTTGTGGGATCAGATGGGAGACGGTATTATTGCCCGGTTCGATATCCCGGATATCCCTGCTGCGGAATGTTTCCTTTTCAAGCCGTACGAAAGGAGTATAATATGTCTCCACTCCGCCAAAAACGGTAGCATGTGCATTTCGGTAAATAGCTTCGGTGTAGCCTTGTAAAGGAGCGAAGTGGATAGGAAGCGTTTCAACAAGCATAAGCATTTCTTTTTTGCATGCAAAAGTAGAGGGAATATTCCTTATTGCCAATAATAAAATGAAAAAAGCCTCATTCTTTATTGGGGGGAAGAACGAGGCTTGGAGATATTCAAATTGATTAAGGTAGAAGTAGCGTGTTTATTTGAAGACTTGCTTCATCGGCCGGCCAATCCATACTTGAGGTTGTTGTAATTTAAAGATATATGCAATTGTGGAAGCCACATCAAATTGCATCATACTTTCCGTAAAGTTATATCCTTTTTTGATACCTTTTCCCGAAATGATGAACGGAGTCTGCATTTCTTGCATTGTTTTGCCTCCATGTCCTTTATTGATGCCACCGTGATCTGCTGTTAATATAAAGATTGTGTCGTCCCACATGCCGGCCTCCTTTACAGCATTTACTATTTCAGCAATGTATCCATCTAATTCTTCTAATTTTTGATAATAGGCTTCTGTGTCGTGTCCGATTTGGTGTCCTAAATGGTCGGGTTCATCGAAAAATATACCGATAAGGTCAGGTCTTTTTTCTTTAATATAAGCACAAGAGTGAGTCGCTACCGCTCTATCGGCTTTTCCGGAAGGATCGTCTTCGGCTTTTACATGCATCTCCTTGCTCATAGCCTTCATCTCTGCCAGATATTCCAGTCCGTTCCATTGACAGAAAAAACCGATTTCTGCTTGCGGATTGGCGTCTCTGAATAATCCCCAGATGCTTGGAAAGATACCATAATGGCTAAGTACTCGCGAGGGGAGTTCCGGTGTTTTTGAACCCCATTCGGTGTATCCGTGTAGTTCCGGACCTGCCCCCATGAACATAGAAGCCCAGTTTACGGCACTTGAGGAAGGTAATACCGATCGTTTCTCCAAGGTGTATGAACCGTCTTTCATTAATTGTTTTACAGTAGGCATATTTGCTTTTTCCATGCTATAGGCACCCCATCCGTCTAATCCGATAAATACCACATGTTTAGCTCTCCATTTAGCCCCGAATGAAGGAGTACACAATAATAATAAAGTAAAGCAAATGATAAGCTTAAAAATTTTGTTGTTCATGATTGTTAAAAATTAGATTAAGTATTGTTCAGTTCACAAAGATACCCTCTCCTCATTATAGCTCTCTACCTATAACGGAGCTATTTATTACAATATAGTACATGATACGGCCTGTTTTTGGCTCTTGAAATATTAAAAAAAGGTTTGTACAATTTTGGAGCATTGATGAACAAAAATGTGTATTGAATATAGTCTTTATTCATACTTTTGTTGCAGAAAAACAAGCCTAATAGTAACTTTAATACAATAAAAACTATCGCTTATGAAAAATGTGATTATTACTTCAGTCTTAGCTCTAATGCTTGCGACGGGTGCGAATGCGAAAAACATCTATGTTAGCCCGGATGGCTCTACCTCTAATAATGGTAATTCTTGGGATTCTCCAATCAGTGATCTTGGAACAGCTTATTCAAAAGCATCCAAAGGGGATGTAATTCTCATGGCAGCCGGCACTTATACGGTTACTGCTACTATTAATATGATAGAAGGAGTACATGTCTATGGTGGATTTGCCAAAGGAGAGACTTCTATTGAGAATCGTGTACGCCCGAATGCTGCTACAGAACCTTGGAAATTTACAAATGAAACGATAATTACCAGTGGAAATCAGACTTTCCGTTTGGTAGACCGTGTTGATAAAGATACATTTTGGGAAAATACTATTATAGATGGTATTACTTTTAAAAACAATGTTTCAACAGACAGTCGGGTTCTCTACTTAAGAAATTCTGTAACTCTTCAAAATTGCCAGATTCTAAATAATGCGTGTAAGGGTACAGTTGTTTATGGTGAAGAAAACATGATAGTCCGTAATTGTTATTTCTCAGGTAATAATACTTCTGACGCTACTTACGAAGCTACAGTGACTCTTCAGTTGAGAGGTTGTCATTCTGAATATTTTCCAGGTAATCAGTTGTATGACTGCGTATTTGAAGGTAATAAAGTCCCTAGTTTATCCATTTATAATACGGAAGAACAGTTGAGTGACCAAGATGGTACATCTGTGACGAATTGTATTTTCAGAAATAATGAATCTTCTTGTATTCAGATAAATAATCAATGGGCTAAACGTTATTTGAAAATAACTCATTGCTTGTTTGAAGGGAATGTATCTAGTAATATAGGTACTGTACTTTCTGGTAATTCGGAAGTGTATTATGATTTTGCGTTTAACATAATCCGTAATAATACAAATACGAGTGTAGCTGGTGGTGACTCTTGGAGAAACTCGATAATAGCAACAAAGAAAAATGCACAAATAGAGAATTGTTTGATAGTTAATAACTCTTCAGATAATTTGTTAATAGATTTGCAAGGCAGTACCATATTTAATAATACAATTGCAAATAATAAGGGAACTATTTATGTCGGTGAGAACTATTCGCAAGTAGTGAATTCAATTATGGTAAATAATCAACCTACTCATAATGATAAGGCTGTTTTTACTACTGAAAATTCAGCAGTTCAATACAGTGCTTCTGATATAGAAATTACAGATAATTCTTCTACAAACTCAGTAACTCTTCTGAATAATATTGTAGAAGCTAATCCTTTTGTTCAGACAACTACTTTTGTCGGTTCTACTACGGATGAGACTGATATTCAGGCATTACAAAATGCGGATTTCTCCTTGACCAGCACTTCGCTCTGTAATAATGCCGGTTCTGTAGAATTTATAGATGAATTTTTTATGACAGAAGAATGGATGGATGAATTTATGAGTAAAGATATTGCAGATAATGATCGAATAGTAGATGGCAAAATAAATATGGGTGCTTACCAAGGTGGAAAAGGTACTGGTCTCAATAATGAAAAAGAAACAGTGAATTGCGATGTGATTGTTGAAGACGGTATCATTTATGTTTTGTCGGAAAAAGATGGTTATGCTACTCTTTATAATATAAATGGTGCGATGCTTGAGTCTAAAGAAATTAGAGCAGGTAGTAACTCCTCTATGATTGTATCTGAAAAAGGACTGTATCTGGTTAGAGTAGTGGCTGGTAATCAAGTTAAGGCATTTAAAGTTATTATCAAATAATAACCTTCTATCTATAACAAAGAACGGTAATGATGCAATACCGTTCTTTGTATTTCCTTTTAATAATTTAAAATTATAACACTATGAAGAAAGTTATTTTATTGTCGATGCAGTTTGTCTGTTTTTTTGTTGTCAGTTTTCTATTGACACAAACTACGTTGGCACAAGGGAACTCTACTGTGACAGGTAAGGTTCTTGATAGTCTCGGAGAAAGTGTAATCGGGGCGTCCGTTTTGGTAAAAGGGACTACAAGTGGTACGATTACGGATATTGATGGAAATTTCAAGTTGGATAATGTACCTTCTAATGCTACATTGGTAATTTCTTATATTGGTTTTAAAACTCAGGAAGTGAATGTTGCAGGTAAGAAGAGTTTTACCATACAATTGGTTGACGATACACAAGCTTTAGAGGAAGTTGTGGTTGTCGGATATGGTGTACAACGTAAATCAGACTTAACTGGTGCTGTTGCATCTGTAAAAGGTAGCGAGGTTCTGAAAAATGCTCCTGCTGCTGATATAACTTCTTCATTGCAGGGGCGTTTGGCGGGTGTAAGTATTGTTTCTTCTTCTGGACAACCGGGATCTTCTTCTACTATTCGTGTACGTGGTATGAATTCCGTGCAGGCAGATAGCGGTCCGTTAGTAGTAATCGATGGTTTTATTGGAGGTTCATTAAGTTCATTGAATCCTTCGGATATTGCTTCTATTGAGGTTTTGAAGGATGCTTCTGCTACAGCTATATATGGTTCTCGGGGTGCTAACGGTGTAATATTGGTAACAACCCGTAATCCGGAAGCAGGAAAAGTAAGAGTAGAATACAGTGGTTATGTGAATTTTAAGACCCCTTATAGTCTTCCTGATGTTATGGCTCCCGGTGATTTTGCAAGAGTGGCAAATGAATATGGAGCGGCACTTTATCCGGCTACTGATACAGGGGAGCCGTATCGCTTTTATTCTGATGAGCAAATTGCCGCTTTTGATAGAGGTGAAAATGTATATGATTACGTAGGGAATGTTTTCCGTGATGTTGCTATTGAGAATAACCATGAACTCTCCATCTCTGGCGGTAGTGAAAAAACTAAATTTTTATTTTCTGGAAGTTATAATAATAATCAAGGTACTGCTAAAAGTTCAAGTGCAGATACCTATAATTATCGTTTAAAGGTTGATACTGAGATTAAATCATGGCTAAAGTTTGGTGCTAATCTTTGGGGTAATTATTCAAAAAGCCAAGGTCCTCGTTTCAGTCAGTATCGTGGAGTATTGATAGAATCTTTAATATTCCCCAATACTATTTTGCCTAAAGATGAAGATGGAAATTATAATAATGCAAATTTGACGGGTCCCCAATATAATCCAATGGGACATATTTGGGAAATAGATACTGATGGTTATAAATATACTTCTCGTATACAAGGTTATGTTGATGTAACCCTTTTGAAAGGTTTGACTTTCAGAATGACGCAAGGTTTTACTTTTGGAGATAATGTATCTCGGTCAACTTATGGAAGAGATAGTTATACTACTGTGATGGCAAATGGAGATAAAACAAGTGCTACTGCTACTAGTACACATAATTATAGTTGGACCAATCAGAATATTTTATCTTATGTGAAAGAATTTAATAGAAATCATAGAATTAATGCTACGGCTGTGTTTGAGCAAATGTATTCTGATGACTTTATTCATAAAACTGAAGCTAAAGGCGGGTTAGTATCAACGATAATAGGTGCTAATAATACAGCTTTAGGTGATGTGATGTATGCTTCCGGTGAAAGAACGAAAACAGCAATGATGTCTTGGATGGGGCGTGTGAACTATGTACTTATGGACCGATATATGTTGACGGCTTCTTGGCGTTATGATGGTTCTTCTCGTTTGGATAAAGATAATAGATGGGAACAATTCCCTTCTGTTGCTTTGGCGTGGAATGCAAAACAAGAAAGATTCTTGCGTGATGTCAATTTTTTGAGTCAGTTGAAACTTCGTGTTGGCTATGGTGAAACTGGTAATCAGGCAGTAGAACCATATTCGGCATATACAGAATTAGAAGCTACTAGAGATGCTCAGAATCATTTAGCTTTATCTACTAAACGCATCGGAACTCCTAATCTGAGATGGGAAAGAACGCAACAATGGAATGGAGGTATTGATTTCGGTGCATTTAATAATCGTTTGACTGTATCATTGGACGTATATCATAAGTTGAGTAAGGATGTACTTTTAGAGGTAGATGCTCCACATTATACAGGTTTTTCCAGTAGATTGGAGAATGCTGCCCATATCCTGAATAAAGGTTTTGAAATAACGATTGGAGCTGATCCTATTGTATCTAAAGATTTTAATTGGAATACAAATATTACTTTGTCTCATAATGAAGGCACTATTGAGGAACTTTATAGTGATAAATCTTATATGGTTATTAGTGGAAATTATGAAAATAAATATTTCCGTAATGTAAAAGGGAAAAAACTGGCTACAATGTGGGGATATGTAAGTGATGGTGTATGGAAATCTTGGGAATTGGCGGATGCTCCTGCCGGAACAGAAGCCGGATCGTATAAGTTTAAAGATATTGATGGGGTTGAAGGTATTACAGAAGATGATCAAACAGCTATTGGTAATGGCCAGCCGTCTTTCCAATGGGGATGGAATAATACATTGACTTATAAAAATTTTGATCTGGGTATATTTATTATGGGAGTACACGGGTTTGATATTTATAATTATACACGGGAAGCTCGTTTTGCTACTAATGGACTTATTAATTTAGGTCCTAATCCGGAATGGGCTAATCGTTGGACTCCTGAGAATGAAAATACGGATATTGTAGGGTTTGTGAAGGGAATTAATGCTTTGACTCCTTCCTCTCAGTTTGTGGAAAAAGGTGATTTTGTAAAGGTGAAAAGTATAACATTGGGATATTCTTTGTCGAATGCAAACCTAAGTAAGGCAGGCATTAGTAAACTTAGAATTTATGCATCTATCCAGAATCCATTCTTGTTTACGGGATATTCTGGAATTGATCCGGAGGTAACATTGAAAAGTCCACTGACTTCTGGTATCGATTGGGGATATTATCCTAATGGACGCAACTATTTGATAGGGCTTAATTTCGCATTCTAAAATTAAAATTACAAAGTATGAAAAAACTAATTATAACATTTGGGATTAGTGGTATATTGCTTACCGGATGTGTTGATTTGCTTCAGGAGCCTTTAAGTTTTCCTACACCTGAGAATATTGAATATACAGAAGAAAATGTGACAAGTTTGGCAAATGGTTTATATACTTCTCTTTGGGGAGGTAACTATGCATACAATTGTCGTACGATATTAATGGGGTTGGGAGCTGATGATGTTTCTTGTGGTTCTTATACTAAACGTGGTGTTCATTGGGATCAACTGCATGTCGATATGGCGAGTATGGAAAATGACTTCATGACAATGTGGGACAATATGTATAAGTTGATACAAGGAAGTAATCAGTTGATTGAGGGTCTGACGGCAACATCTTCAATGACAGAGGAAGAAAAGAAACAATATTTGGGTGAGGCTTACTTCATGAGAGCATTTGCTCATTTTAATTTAGTTCGTTGGTTTGGTGACGTACCAGCGTTTACCGATTCACAATGTGCTACAGATTTTTTGGGTAATTCAACAATTACTCGAAATAGTGTAGAAGATATTTATAAGAAATTGATTGTTCCTGATTTACAATTAGCAGAAACGTTGTTGCCTAACCGAGGTCGTGTTTCTGATGCTCCTAATTCTACGGTATCTAAATGGGCGGCTAAAGCTTGTCTGGCAGAAGTTTATTTGACAATGGCGGGTTGGCCGTTGAAACAAACTCAGTATTATGCAGATGCAAGAGATAAAGCTTTTGAAATAATAGAAGATGGTGGTTATGATCTTGTTGATCACTATGAGGATTTATGGAAAGAAGCTACTAAAAGTGATGATAAAGAACATATCTTTGCATTGAATCATTCTACGGACATGTACAGTAATTATGGTAAATCTTATTATATTACAGAAGAATCTACGTCGGCTTGGTCTGATTATGTAGCTGATTCCTGTTTCTATGAAAGATATCCGGAGGACGAGCGTAAAGAGTTTAACTTTATAGATGAATTTATTATTAATAGAAGGAAAGTTAGCTTTAAAAATACGACAATGAGATCTCCTGCTATTAATAAATATCGTGATTATGGAGGCGTTAATTCTGCTCAGTCGTTGGGTATAACACCTATTTATCGTTATGCTGATGTTTTGTTAATGTACGCCGAGGCTCAGAACAAGGCGGATCATGGACCCAATACATTTGCTTATGAGCAGATCAATAAAGTTCGTAAACGTGCTATGGGTGGTATTGATAATCCCTTAACTCCGAATTTGGATGAAGAAGAGTTTGATAAAGCGGTATTTGACGAAAGAGGTTGGGAATTCTTTTGTGAATTTAAACGTTGGTTCCAACTCGTCAGAACGGAAAAGGTTTGGGATGCCAATCAGTTCACTCCAAGAATAAAGGAAGGGATTGATAGCTATGGTGTGACTAAAGATAATAGAAATGTTTATTTGATGCCTCTTCCTTCTGAGGAAGTACAATCTTGTGGATTTACCCAAAATCCTCGTTAACGATTCTTACGTTTTTTAGAAAATAATTCGAAGAAGTTATCCTTTAATGAAGGGTAACTTCTTCACAAAATCAATAAAATTTATGAAAAACATTTTCTTAACACTGTCCTTTTTGGGCTGTGCCGGATTAGCCTCGGCATGGTTTGCTCCTAATGCGGTAATGTGGTATGAAGAGATGGTACAGACCTCACAAACTTCAACTACAACTGTAAATCTGATAAAGGATTCTGGCTTTGATAATGCTGATTTTACGAAAGTATTCGATGCGGAACCTTATTTATATGGTGAATGGTTAACTTATAAAGATGCCAAAGAAACGAATGTTACTTCTTATGATATAGTAGATGATCAGGAGAGAGGTAAAGTTGGATCTTTTACAGGCAAACCTTATTCTTGGTATACTTCATTTTTTGCGCAGAGGATTGAAACCGTTGCTAAAAAAGGAATCTATAAACTCTCTTTTTGGGGAAAATCGACAGATGGAGGTAAAGCTAAAGTTTTTATTCGTTTGACTGACGCAAATGGAAAAGATGTGCAGAAATTCTTTATTAAAGAAACCGGTAAACCGGCTGATCCTTCATCTAAATGGTATGGTTCTTACTACAATACTTCACTTACTTCTACATGGGCAGAATATTCTGTAGAATTTGATTTTACCAAGACGATAGGTAGTATGTACAGCGTGCCGTTGAGTGATGCTGTTGATGCGGATGAGACTGATCTGACTAATTTTAGTATTTGTTTTCAAGGTGATGTTGCTGATAAAACGATTTTGATTGATGATGTACAATTGGAATTAGTGGAGGATTTATCAGAACCGGATCCGGAGACTCCAACTGAGTTGATTAAAGATTCTGATTTTGAAAATGCAGATTTTACTAAGACATTTGATGCGACCCCAGTTGTTTTCGGCGAATGGGTAACGTATACAGATGCTAAAAATGAGAAAAATAATATCAGTTATATTGTTGCTGATGATGCAGTTAGGGGTAAAGTCGGTTCTTATACAGGCAAACCTTATTCTTGGTATACCTCATTTTTTGCACAAAGAATTGAAACTACTGCTAAAAAGGGAATTTATAAACTTTCTTTCTGGGGTAAATCGACAGATGGAGGTAAGGCCAAGGTTTATATTCGTACCACGGATGCCGGTGGTAAAGATGTACAAAAATTCTTTATTAAGGAAACTGGAAAACCTTCTGATCCTTCATCAAAATGGTATGGTTCTTTTTATAGTACAGCTTTGACTGCGGAATGGGTTGAATATTCTGTTGAATTTGACTTTACAAAAACGATTAATAGTATGTACAGTGCACCTTTGAGTGACGCTATTGATGCCGATGATATTGACTTGACTGATTTTAGTATTTGTTTTCAAGGTGATATCGCAGATAAGACAATATTAATTGATGGTGTTTCGCTTACTCTTGTCAAAGATATGTCTGATCCGGAAGACCCTGACCAACCAGGTGAAAACTTGGTAAAGGATGCAGATTTTGAATCTAATCCAGATTTAACTTTACAGTTGGAAGAACCTACTGTTTGTGGACAATGGGTTGCTTATAAAGATCAATATGAAACAAATGTTGTAACTATTGGTGTGAGTGACGATACAACACAAGGTAAGGTGGCTGCTATTACTGGAAAAACTTCTTCTTGGTATACGACAGTTTTATCTCAGCGTATTGATGGTACTGTTCCCCTTGGGATTTACCGCTTTTCATTTTTGGGACGTTCGGATGACGGTGGCCAATTAAGAGTTTATACACGTGCTACGGATGAAAATAATAGTAATGTAAATAAGTTCTTTATCAAGGAAACTGGGAAACCGAGTGATCCAACTCAAAGTTGGTACGGATGCTGGCAAAGTTTTACTTTAACAGATACATGGAAAGAATACTATGTGGACTTTAACTTGTCAAAGACTGCTAATAGTATGTACCAGTGGACATTTGATCAAGGGATTGTGAAGAATGCAACAGATATTGATTTGACTAATTTGAATATTTGTTTTTTAGGTAATAAGGAAAATGCCACAGTTTATATTGATAATGTAAGTTTTGCGAAAATTGCTGATATTGATGATGAAGATCAGAAGTTGATTATTCAATATGACTTTGAGGAAACGGTAGTTCCTACGGAATGGAAAGCTGTAGGAAGTGAACTTAGTCTAACTAAAGAGCATTTTAAGAAAGGAGTGCAGTCTTTATGTTGGGACGCTGCTGATAAAGCAACAGTGGAGATTGGGTTTAGTGATAATTTGACCGTTAGTGATCAAAATGCAGCATTCTTTAATATCTATAGTATGAATGCTAATAATGATACTATTTATACAGAGTTTTTGGATGCTGACGATGAAGTTGTGAAGAGAGCTACGATTCTCGTAAACTTTAAGGGATGGCGTGAATTTAGTCGCCCATATAATGAATATGAGAATAAAGCTAATGGAAAAGTGAAAAAAGTAAGATTTACTTATGCTGCAAAAGAGGGCGATGGGCAAAAGATATTTTTTGACAATGTAGATTTTAATGCTGTAGTGGATAGTAAACGTCAATATCCGGACATGATGGTATTGGATGCAGCCTATCTCAGTGAAGATAATTCACGTTTGTTGAAGGTGTATGCTTTTGGCGCAGATATAATCCCGGAAAAGGCAACTGATATGGAAATAAGTGATTTCAATACATTGAAATTGGGCTTTGGTAGAACCCCAACTGGTAATACCGGTAAGATCAGGGAGTTGCTTAGTAAAGTTTCTGCAATGAATATTGTGAGAAATAGTGATGGTACTGTGTCTGGTGATGTGATGCCTACTCCTAAAGAGTTGACTTTGGATTATTTAAATGAGTTATCTTCTGATGTTGAAATTTTAGCTGCATCTATTAGTAACCAACAGGTAAAAACTGCATTTAATAATCTGGTTGATCATATAATAGATCAAGGACTCTTATATAATTTCAGTGGACTTACTTATAGTGATTATACAAATGTAAAAGCAATTCCTGCAGGTTTCCTTAATGCGATGAATGCTTATACGGAAGCACAGAAAGTTGAAATTATCAAAGCAGTGAAGTGGATTGTGGAATTTAATTTGGCTTATGCACCATTAGAATACACGCTCCCTAACCAGAGTTCAGATTATATTTATAATTTCTTGCCACATTTGTATGGATGTGCTGCCAATTATCCGGATCAAGATGTAGCAATTGAAAATATGAAAGCATTAACGAGATTGTTAGAGAATGCTAGTGAATACTCTCCGGGGTCGAATGATATTTTGAAGCCGGATGGAACGGGATTCCATCACAACACCCATTATAATAATTATATGTATGCATATAGAAGTTGGGTAGAATATATAGGAAAACTTAAAGGTACTTGCTTCAGAATCAACCAGGATGCATATGAACGTATTAAAAAAGCGGTAGTATCAATGTATATCATGTCTACAAAATCTGAAGATGGCAAGATACAACTTTCTGCCAATAGTTTGGCTGGACGCCATCCATTGGTAGGTGGTACAGAAATGACTTTTACAAAAGACTTGTTCAAGACACTGGTAGAAGTTGGTGGCGATATTATGGGTACTGGTATTGACTCAGAGTTAGCTTCTCAATACAATTATTTCTTTATGGAAGATTTCTATTCTGGAGTCAACAAGGCAGATATGGATGGTTTCTATCAATTTAATTATAGTCCGGCCGGTATTTACCGTCAGGATAATTGGGTGGCTACCATGCGTTGTCCGACTACAAAATTCTGGGGTGGTGAGATTTATAGTAAAACGAATCGTTTTGGTCGTTATCAGGCTCATGGAACTCTTGAGATAATGTATGACGGGGCTATGGAGAATTCCGGTTTCCCGAAAAAAGACAATGATAACAGTACAACTAAAGAAACTGGTGGATGGGATTGGAATGTAGAAGCCGGTTCAACTACCGTACATTATACTTCGTGGAAAGAAATGATGCCGAATAAGAATGTAACCGATCGTTTCGACCAATATTCCAAAACGACGAACTTTGCCGGTGCATTGGCTTGGAAAGATTGTGGTATGTTCGGAGCAGAATTTGATCAGGATGATTCTTGGGGAAGCCAGCGTTTCACTCCGACTAATCTGACCTTTAAAAAGTCTGTATATGCATTTGATGGAATGTTGATCAGCTTAGGTAGCAATATCTCTGCATCCGGTTCGTATAGTGATGATATGATTACTGCAACTAACTTATTCCAGGGTATTGATTCTGATGTTAGTGGTGATCTGATAATAAATGGTGAGACAATGCCGGCCGGTGCGGAAGCTAAAACAAATGATTCGTCTGCTGATTTATGGATGGTAACACCTCAAGGTACCGGTTATTTCGTGCCGAAAGGAAACGATCCGATCGTTATTAAGCATGGTGAACAAGAGTCTCCGAACGAGACAGGTGACAATGTGGATAGTCCTGTTACTGTAACTGCTGCTAAAGCTTATATTGATCATGGTGTAAAGACTTCCGATAAAAAATATGTATTTGTGGCTGTTCCGGCAACGAATACTACGGATATGACTCAATTGGCTGCTAAGATGGCTAATAATGGCGGGGAAATTTTTGAGATAAAAGCTCAAAATGAGAAATTGCATGCTCTGACTTACAAGCCTGCTAATGTTACAGCTTATTCTATCTTTACTGCTATGAGTGATTTGAATTTCGGTTGTGTGAAATCTACCGGTTCAGAGATGCTGTTGATGGAAAAACTGGATACTGAAAAGAAAACGCTTTCATTAGCAGTGGCGAATCCTAATTTACGTCCGAAGGATGATGAAACTTATGGTTGGGTAGCTACTCCTACAGAGACAAATATCGTTGTCGATGGAGAATGGGTATTGAGTCAGGATGTCGATGGAGTTGTAGTTACTCCTCAGAGTGATAATACGACAATGATAACCTTGACCCTTGCCGAAGGTGAACCGGTGTACATTGAACTGATTGATAAAGACGCCGTGGGTATAGGAAATGTAGAGCAATCTGTACAGACCAAAGTTTATACGGCAGGAAACGATGTTTTCGTTGTGAATGCTGTAGGAACGGCAGTTGTGTATGATGTTGCCGGACAAGCCGTTAAAACGGTTGATGTAGATGGTACGGCACGTTTCACTCTTGAACAACAGGGATGCTATATCGTGAAAATCAATGATAAAACGGAAAAGGTTATGATTCGATAACCTTTCGATTTCGTAATTCTTCTAACCTATGATTGAAACCGGCCCGAAAGGGTCGGTTTTTGTTTTTATATAACCTTGTTATTGTTATTACAGATATGTTTTTAATTTGATATTGGATACGTGTTTTTA
>OHJT01000269.1_pt1 | contig 46187 bp, 37 predicted proteins | sample 1568651 | NCBI WGS metagenome assembly OHJT01 (sample SAMEA3879608, study PRJEB24766) | human gut metagenome | biome: human-associated habitat; feature: feces | place: USA | collected 1985/1987 | reverse complement strand
CTTTCCTCAGAGCGGTCAAAGCCGCCCCGCCGCCGTATGTTCCACTCGTTTTCCGTTCCTCATGATACCATAAAAAAGTAAGATTTGCAAGTGAAACGGATTTTTGTTATAATATCATTTGTATTTTTTGTGGATTTTGCAGGGGAGGGGCAGGCCATGCAGCTGTATTTTGCCGTGCCAGATACGGCTACCACCCACGAGGGGGTGCTGGTGCGCAGCTTTCTGCGCCAGTGTGCCGTCTCTACCGACCTTGCCCGGGCGGTCAAGTTCCGGGGCGGCGGCTTTTTTGCGGACGGTGTGCCTGTGCTGGCAAACCGGCGCATCTTCCCCGGGCAGATGTTCTCCTTTGCGCTGCCGCCGGAAGGGGATGGCGTGACCCCGCAGCCGGAGATCCCGGTCAAGGTGGTCTACGAGGATGCCTTTGCTGTGGTGCTGGAAAAGCCGCCGCAGCTGGCAGTGCACCCCACCCTGAACTACCCGGGGGGCACGCTGGCGAACGGTTACGCGGCGTGGGCGGCTGCCCACGGCCACAGCCCGGTGTTCCGCCCGGTGAACCGCATTGATAAGGACACCAGCGGCCTTGTGCTGGCGGCGAAAAACGCCTACGCCGCACCGCTGCTGGCAGGCGAGGTGGCAAAGCTGTACTATGCCGTTGCGCAGGGCGCGCTGCCGCTGGGGGAAGGGGTCATCGATGCCCCCATCGGCCGCCGGGGCGACAGCATCATCGGGCGCTGCGTTACCCCCGAGGGCAAGCCCAGCCGCACGGAGTATACTATTATAAAGGAAGAAAACGGCCTTAGCCTTGCGGCCTGCGTGCCGGTGACCGGCCGCACCCACCAGATCCGGGTGCATTTTGCGTCTATTGGTCATCCGCTTGCCGGAGACGACCTTTACGGCGGCAGCCGGGAGCGCATTGGCCGGCAGGCGCTGCACTGCGCCCGGCAGAGCTTTGCGGTGCCTGTGTACACCCCGCTGCCGGACGGCATCCGGGTAGAAATGCCCTTGCAGCTGCGCACGGTCACGGTGGAAAGCCCGCTGCCGCCGGATATGGAAGCGCTTTTTTCGTGAAAACTGCGTGAAAAAGTAGCCAAATTTTATGTAAGCGCTTGTTTCAAACCATGCAAAGTGTATAATAAAAAAGAGAGCATATTGTGTACAGGCCCTGTTGGCCTTTTGAACAGGGGAACGTACACCATCTAGCTGCTGCGTTCCGGGCCGAAAAAATGCCCTGCAGCGGCGCAGGAAGGAGAAAATCCCGTTGACTGAAGATAAAACAAAGGAGCAGCAGCCCGCTGCGCAGCCGGTACGGCAGACCCGCCGCCAAAAGCTGCGCTCGCTGTGGGCACAGCTCCAGTGCCGGGGTGTGCTGCGGCGGCACAGACTGCGCCGCAAGCGTCAGCACCGCCGGGAAACGCTGTGGCATAAGCTGCTGCACAACCCCGTAGCGCCCATGGTGGGCGAGACGCTGTACGCCATCGGCTTTTCCGCCGAGTATGCGGTCATCCGTACCGGGCGCCGTTTGCAGCACGGGCTGCAGCGTCTGCTGCAGATGGGCAGAGATCTGCTGAAAAATATTGCATCCATGGCCTTTCCCGGGGCGGCGCGGCTGCTGCGGGATCTGTTTGGCCCGGTGGTGCTTGCCCTGCGGGGCACCGGGGCGCTGCTGCGCCACGCACACCGGGTGCGCAAGCAAAAAGGCTTTGGCGCTGCGCTGCGCGCAAGCGGGCACTTCATTGCGGAGGGCATCGCCGATAACATCCGCCTTGTGCCCCGCATGGCCATGTATGTGCTGCCGGCGGCAGCACTGGCTGTTATGGTGACGGTGTTCCAGACCACCATCCGTCAGCCTTACGCTTTGCAGGTGCAGGTGGACGATAAAACTGTGGGCTATGTGGCCAACGAAGAGGTGTTCAACTCTGCGCTGGAGGCTGTGCAGCAGCGTATCAATTATTCCGGTGCAGAACAGGCGCGCTTTACCGTGGAGCCTACTTATTCCGTGACCATCGCCCATGACGTGATGGACGAAAATGACGTGGCTGACGCTATCCTCAAAACCTCCAGCGACCAGATCAGCGAGGGTACGGCTTTGTATCTGGACGGCGAGCTGACCGCCGTATGCGCGGACGGCACCGGTCTGCAACGATACATCAGCAGCCTGCTGGAACCCTACGAGAACCCGGACGACCCCAACACCACCGTGGGCTTCAACAAGGATGTCACGCTGGAAAACGGCATCTACTTCAACGAGAGCTTCCAGGAGGAAGCCGAGGTGGAGCAGCTGCTCTCCGGCGTGCAGCAGGCAGAAAAATCCTATACGGTGCAGAACGGCGACACCATCTGGTCCATCGCCCAGAAAAACGGCCTGACCGTGAGGGAACTGTGCGAAATGAACACCGGCTTTACCGCCAACGGCGAAAACGGCCTGACACAGGATTCCAAGATCCTGCCCGGCGATGCACTGACCGTGGTGCGGGAAGAGGAAACGCTGGAGGTGCGCATCACCAAGGTGGAAAGCTGGGAGGAAGAGATCGCCTACACCACCGAGACCACCAAATCCAACGAGCTGAACTCCGGTACCAAGCGCGTTACCCAGAAGGGTGAGAACGGCATCCGCACCGTGACGGCACAGCGGGTGTACGATACAAACGGCAATCAGCTTTCCCAGCAGATCCTGAGCACCGTGGTGACCAAGGAGCCTGTGACTGAAAAAGTTACGGTGGGCACCAAAAAGGTGTCCTCCGGTGCATCCTATATCACCGGCAGAGGACAGTTTATCTGGCCGGTGCCCGGCTATCGGAACTGCTCCCGCTGGTACGGCGGCAGCCACAAGGGCGTAGATATCTGCGCCGCCGCCGGTACGCCTATCTATGCTTCGGCAGGCGGTACGGTGACCAAGGCCGGCTATAACCGCGCCGGTGCAGGCAACGGCTACGGCAACTCCATCATCATCAGCCACGGCAACGGCTACACCACCTTGTACGCCCACTGCCTGTCGCTGGTGGTGCACGCCGGCCAGTCGGTCAAGCAGGGTCAGCTCATCGGCTATGTGGGCAGTACCGGACGCTCCAGCGGCAACCACTGCCACTTCGAGATCCGGCGCAACGGCTCTTACATCGCACCGCAGAATGTGTTCAACCGCAGCAAATATCGGTAAATAGCAGCAAGGGCTTTTCCACAGGGGAAAGCCCCTCTGCTGTATCATGAATAAAAAGGAGAGATCATCTATGTCTACCCCTCACATCAGCGCAGAAATGGGCGATTTCGCCAAGACAGTCCTTATGCCGGGTGACCCCCTGCGTGCCAAATTTATTGCCGATACCTTTTTGCAGGATGTCCGGCAGGTGACCGGTGTGCGCGGGATGCTGGGCTTTACCGGCACCTACGAAGGCCGTCCCATCAGCGTGATGGGCAGCGGTATGGGAATGCCCTCCATCGGCATCTACTCCTACGAGCTGTTCAGCTTCTACGGCGTGGAAAACATCATCCGCATCGGCTCTGCCGGCAGCTATACCGAAAAGGCTAAGCTGTTTGACACCGTGTTGGCTACCGGCGCTGTGAGCGAGAGCAACTACGCCCGGGTACAGAGCGGCTTTACCGGCAACATCACCCTGCCCAGCGCAGCTTTGAACGAAAAGCTGCGTGTCTCCGCTGCAAAGCAGGGCATCCCCCTGATCGAGGGCAACATCCACTCCTCGGATGTGTTCTACCGCCAGCCCTCGGACGCAAAGCCCACCTACTGGGAAAAGCTGCGGGACGAGGATGGCTGCCTGTGCGTGGAGATGGAAAGCTTTGCCCTGTTTGCCAACGCGCAGGTGCTGGGCAAGAACGCCGCCTGCCTGTTGACCATCTCGGACAGCTTTGTGGCCCCCGGCATCACCACCGCCGAGGAGCGCCAGAAGAGTTTTACCGACATGATGAAGGTCGCTCTGGGCGCAGAGTACTGATCGCATAATTTTCCAGCGCGGCTGCCGCCCCAAGGCACAGCCGCGCTGTTTTTGCCCATAAAAGGAGGAAACGGCATGACAAAATTGACCATGGAAGAAAAGCAGCAGCTGATCCGCATGGCACTGGCCGCGCGGGAAAAGGCCTATGTGCCTTACAGTGATTTTATGGTGGGCGCTGCACTGCGCGCTGCGGACGGCCGCATCTTTACCGGCTGCAACGTGGAGAACGCTGCCTTTACCCCCACCAGCTGCGCCGAGCGCACCGCTCTGTTCAAGGCGGTGGCGGAGGGCGTGACCGCGTTTACGGATATCGCCGTGGTGGGCAGCCGCCGGGGCGAAGTGAACCGGCAGATCACCTCGCCCTGCGGGGTGTGCCGTCAGGCATTGTTCGAGTTCGGCGGGCCGGAGTTGAACGTCATTATGGCAAAGACCCCGGAGGATTTCATTGAGCGCAGCATGGATGAGCTGCTGCCCTTCGGCTTTGGCCCCTCCAACGTGGCGGGCAACAGCGCCGTGGAAGGGGAGTAAGTGTTCTTCTTTGAAAAACAGCGCAAGCAGGGGAAAATTGGTGAATAAGCATTACTTTTTTATAAATTATACAAGGAATTTGTAAAGAATTTGTAATCGGAAATTGCTTGCATCTGTCACATCCACCCGCTATACTTGAGCCAGTAAATGTGCCAGAGCGCACATTTCATTCTTTTGACGCAATTTTTTAAAATAAAAGGAGAGTTTCTTATGAAGATTTCTCGTCGTAACTTTCTGGCTGTGGCCGGTGCTGCTGCCGCTGCCGCTGCTCTGACCGCCTGCGGCGGTTCTTCCGCTTCTTCCACCAGCACTGCTTCTTCCGCAGCTGCCAGCTCTGCCGCCGCTTCCGGCGCAGCAGACGGCGCTGAGAAGATCGCCAAGGTCGCTCTGACCTGCGATACCGGCACGATCGATGATGAGAGCTTCAACCAGGCTTGCTGGGCTGCTGTTTCCAGCTACATGGGCGACAACTGCCAGTACTACATCCCCGATTCCGATGCTTCCGATGAGGATCGCGAGACCATGATCCGTCAGGCTGTCAACGATGGCGCTGATGTTATCGTCTGCGTGGGCTACCTGTACGGTGCCTCTCTGGCATGGGCTGCTGAGCAGTACCCCGACGTCAAGTTCATCGCTATCGACGTGACCCAGTTCGATATCGGCACCGACAGCATCCCCGCTAACTGCTACTGCATCACCTTCAAGGAGGAGCAGGCAGGCTATCTGGCAGGCTACGCCGTTGTCAAGGACGGCTACACCAAGCTGGGCTTCCTGGGCGGCATGGCTGTGCCCGCCGTGATCCGTTACGGCTACGGCTATGTGCAGGGCGCTGACGCTGCAGCAAAGGAGCTGGGCACCAACATTGACATCAACTACTTCTACGGCGGCCAGTTCTACGGCGATGCCAACATCACCTCCCGTATGGAGGGCTGGTATGCCAACGGCACTCAGATCGTCTTTGCCTGCGGCGGCGGCATCTACACCTCCGCTGTTGAGGCTGCCCTGAAGAACAACGGCTACGTTGTGGGCGTTGACGTTGACCAGAACTACATCGGTGTCAACGGCGTGGCAAAGGACGGCTACGCTTACAACCCGTTCATCACCTCTGCCATGAAGGGTCTGTCTGAGTCTGTCAGCACCGCTTTGGGCGATATCGAGGCCGGCGAGTGGAGCAACATCGCTGCTACCAACGGCAACTTCGGTCTGGAGGACGGCGACTACGTTGGTCTGCCCACTGCTGATGACAGCTGGAACTTCAAGACCTTCACCAAGGACGAGTACGAGACCCTGAAGACCAAGATCGCTTCCGGCGAGCTCGTTGTGGACAACAGCTCCGACGACGCTACCAAGCCCACCGTCAGCGAGTTCACCAAGGTCAACTACATCCAGTAATCGCTATCCCGGAATTACTCCCGTAATAGGGGCGGGGTGCTCATGCAGGGGCACCCCGCCCTTTTTGTATGCCTGTGTGGGAGAATCAGATTGGAAATCGTGCAGACCGTACAAAAGTAATACTTTTACTTGTGCTTTTTGACAAAAAATCAAAAAGCCGTGTGCAAACTGCAAAAAATCAGGTATAATGGTTTGTAGTATAGAAAAGGTGTCGTTACGGCACGAAAGGAGAGTGAGCAGATTGGCAGAGGATTATGTGATCGAGATGCTCCACATTACCAAGGAATTCCCCGGTATCAAGGCAAACGATGATATCACCCTGCAACTGCGCAAGGGCGAGGTACACGCCCTTCTGGGCGAGAATGGCGCGGGCAAAAGTACGCTGATGAGCGTGCTGTTCGGCCTGTATCAGCCGGAACAGGGCAAGATCCTGAAAAACGGCAAGGAGGTCGCCATCCGCAACCCCAACGATGCCAACGCACTGGGCATCGGCATGGTGCACCAGCACTTCAAGCTGGTGGAATGCTTCAGCGTGCTGGACAACATCATTCTGGGCGTGGAGCCCAATAAGATGGGCTTTTTGCAGAAGGCCGAGGCACGCAAAAAGGTAATGGCGCTGAGCGAAAAGTACGGTCTGCGGGTAGACCCGGACGCACTCGTCAGCGATATCTCGGTGGGTATGCAGCAGCGCGTGGAGATTTTGAAGATGCTGTACCGCGACAACGAGATCCTGATCTTTGACGAACCCACCGCTGTGCTGACCCCGCAGGAGATCGACGAGCTGATGGAGATCATGCGCGGGTTCAAGAAGGAGGGCAAGTCCATCCTGTTCATCACCCATAAGCTCAACGAGATCATGGCTGTGGCCGACCGCTGCACCGTGCTGCGCAAGGGCAAATATATGGGCACGGTGGATATCAAGGGCACTACCAAGGAAGAGCTTTCCCGCCGCATGGTGGGCCGTGACGTGCAGCTGCAGGTGGAAAAGCAGCCCGCGCACCCCGGCGAGACCGTGCTGGACGTGGAGAACGTTACCATCCACAACGACCAGCGCAAGAAGGACGTGGTGAAGGATGTGTCCTTCAAGGTGCACGCAGGCGAGATCGTCTGTCTGGCGGGCATTGAGGGCAACGGCCAGACCGAGTTCATCTACGGCCTGACCGGCCTGAGCAAGCTGTCTGGCGGCAAGCTTACGCTGGACGGCAAGGATATCACCCACGAGAGCATCCGCCAGCGCTCCAAGGACGGCATGGGTCACATCCCGGAGGACCGCCACAAGCACGGTCTGGTGCTGGATTTCAGTCTGGAAAACAACATTGTGCTGCAGCGCTACTGGCAGCCGGAGTTCCAGAAGGGCGGCTTTATCCGTGCCGATAAGGTGCGCGAGTACTCTGACCGGCTGATCAAGCAGTACGACGTGCGCAGCGGTCAGGGCAGTGTGACCACCGTGCGCAGTATGTCCGGCGGCAACCAGCAGAAAGCCATCATCGCCCGCGAGATCGACCGCGACCCCAAGCTGCTGGTGGCAGTGCAGCCCACTCGTGGTCTGGACGTGGGTGCTATTGAGTACATTCACCGCCAGATCGTGGCCGAGCGCGATAAGGGCAAGGCCGTGCTGCTGGTCAGCTTGGAGCTGGACGAGGTGATGAACCTTTCTGACCGCATCCTTGTAATGTACGAAGGCGAGATCGTGGGCGAGTTTGACCCCAAGACCACCACCGTGCAGGAGCTGGGTCTGTATATGGCAGGCGCCCGCAAGCAGGGAAAGGAGGAGCAGTAACACATGAATAAGAAAAAACTTTCCCGCAGCGGCAGCCTGCAAAGCTCTGTTACCAGCGTGCTGGCTGCACTGCTGTGCATCCTGATTGGTTTGCTGGTGGGCTTTCTGGTGCTGGTAGCCATCAACCCCGCACACGCATGGGGCGACGGCTTTGTGCGCATCATCAAGGGCGGCTTCCACGATGCCCCCTACGGCGTAGGCAAGGAGCTTGCCAATGCCGCACCCCTGATCATGACCGGCTTGTCCGTGGCGTTTGCCTTCAAGACCGGCCTGTTCAACATTGGTGCAGCCGGTCAGTATACGCTGGGCGCTTACGGTGCGCTGTACTGCGCCATCATGCTCAAGCTGCCTTGGTTCGTCTGCCTGCTGGTATCAGCCGTGCTGGGCGGCCTGTGGGGCGCGATCCCCGGCTTTTTCAAGGCCTACTTCAACATCAACGAGGTCATTACCTCCATTATGTTCAACTGGATCGGCCTGTATCTGGTGAATGAGCTCATCTACCAGAACGGTACCGGCCCCATGTACGATGTGCGCAACACCCGTACTTTGAACCTGAGCAAGAACGCCGATTTTGCCCAGTCCCTGATCCCGGACTTCGGCCTGAATAAGCTGTTCCAGACCAACAGCACCACCATTGCCATCTTCTTGGCAGCAGCGGTGGCCGTGCTGATCTGGGTGGTGCTGAACAAGACCACCTTCGGCTACGAGCTCAAGGCTGTTGGCCTGAACAAGAACGCCGCCCGCTATGCCGGTATCAACGAGAAGAAGAACATCATCCTCTCCATGGCCATTGCCGGTGCGCTGGCAGGCTTCGGCGCAGGACTGTTCTATCTGTCCAACGTGTCCCAGTGGAACCCGCTGAACTCCACCAGCCTGCCGGGCATGGGCTTCAACGGTATCTCGGTGGCACTGCTGGCAAGCTCGAATCCCATCGGCACTGTGTTCTCTGCGCTGTTCATCTCCCACATCTCGGTCGGCGGCTCCTTCCTGTCCACCAAATTCTACCCCACTGAGATCTCGGATCTGATCAGCGGCATCATCATCTACCTGTGCGCATTCTCCATGCTGTTCCGGGGCAAGATCCAGAGTCTGCTGTTCAGGAATGCCGAAAAGACCAACGTGAACGCAGAGCCTGCGCCTGCCGCAGAAAAGACCAAAAAGGAGGGCAAGTAATATGCTGCTTCTGATCAAATATACCCTGCTGTACGGCATCGTGCTGATGCTGGTGGCACTGGGCGGTATGTTCAGCGAACACTCCGGCATCATCAACATTGCGCTGGAGGGCATCATGGTCATCGGCGGTGTGGCCGGTGTGCTTACCCTGACCATGCTGCCTGCAAGCCTTTCGCCCTTCCTTGTGGTGCTGATCTCCATTCTGGTGGCAGCGCTGGCGGGCGTGATCTACAGCCTGCTGCTGGCTTTTGCCTCCATCAACCTGAAGGCGGATCAGACCATCGGCGGCACGGCACTGAACCTGCTGGCTACCGCCATTGCCGTGGTCATCTCCAAGTACTTCAGCGAGAGCGGCAGCGCCAAGCTGAACTACTCCAACAAGCCCTTCCTGTTCAGCATCGGCGGGCTGGAGCTCAGCGTGTTCGTGCCGCTGGGGCTGATCTTGCTGGTGGTCAGCTATATCGTGCTGTACAAGACCCGCTTCGGCCTGCGTCTGCGTGCCTGCGGCGAGCATCCGCAGGCTGCGGACTCGGTGGGCATCAACGTCTACAAGATGCGCTACGCCGGTGTCATCCTTTCCGGTGCGCTGGGCGCGATCGGCGGTCTGGCTTATATCGTGCCCCCGGTGCAGACCTGGAACTTTGAAGTCGGCGTGGCCGGTGCAGGCTTTCTGGCACTGGCAGTTATGATCTTTGGCCAGTGGAAGCCCTTCCACATCTTTGGCGCAGCCATGTTCTTTGCTGTGTTCAAGAGCCTTGCCAACATTGCAGACTCCACCTTCCTTGCGCAGCTGCACTGGTCCAGCAACATCTATAATATGATGCCCTTCGTGGCATCCATGGTCATTCTGGCCTTCACTTCCAAGAACAGCATGGCACCCAAGGCCGAGGGTATTCCCTACGACAAGGGCTCCCGTTAAACGCTTTCGCTAAAAAACCATAAAAAGGGCATCCGCAGCCATCAAAGTGCTGCGGATGCCCTTTTTTGTACGGGAAATGGCAAATTTTGTTCATTTGTTTGCCGGCAGAAAATGGCATTTTCTGCTTGTAAAATACAACGAGATGTGCTATCATTATAAAACGAATGTGTATCTATAGGAACCCGGTGTACATTTCTTGCACTGCGGAACAACAAGAAAGGTGAGTTTCTCTACTATGGACGAAAAAACAACTATAGGACAGCCGCTCCGAAGCATGGAGGACGAGGAGACCATTGATCTGATGGAGTTGGCGCGCCTGCTGTGGGCGCATATTGTGCAGATCGTGGCAGCAGCTGTTGCGGCAGCGCTGATCTGCCTGCTGGTGTGTATGTTTGCGCTTACACCCAAGTATCAGGCTTCTATCAATATGATCGTGAACACCCGGCAGGATAATTCCTCTACCTTTACCAGTGATAACTTCAACTCTGCCAAGAACCTGATCAGCACCTATGCGGTCATCATCAAGGGCAACACCGTGCTGAACGAGGTGATCGACACGCTGGATCTGGATATGACCTACGGCAAGCTGTATAAGATGGTGGAAGTGACCAGCGTGGACTCCACCCAGATCATGCAGATCACTGTCACCGATACCGATGCAGAGCGTGCAGGCGAGATCGCCCAGACCATTGCGGACATCGTGCCCGATGTGCTGGTGGAAAAGGTGGAAGCCGGTTCCTGCAAGACGGTGAGCGATGTGAGCATCAACCCCAACAAGGTGTTCCCCCAGACTAAGAAGTACGTTGTGATGGCCGGTCTGCTGGGCGCTGTTCTGGTGTGCGGCGTTCTGGTGCTGGCACATCTGCTGCACGATACCGTTGTGGACGATGAAGATGTTCAGAAGAAGCTCGGCCTGCCCGTGCTGGGCCTGATCCCGGAGGTGTAAGACGATGTGGAATCTGTTTAACAAAAAGAACAAAACTGACGGCGAGCACCGCACCCTGCAGCTGATCACCGACAAAAAAATGCCCTTTGGCTATGTGGAAGCCTACAAGGCTCTGCGCACCAATCTGGACTTTATGGCAGGCTCCATGGACGTGCACACGTTGGTCATCACCAGTACTGTGCCGGAGGAATCCAAGAGCAACGTGGCAGTCAATCTGGCACTGACGCTGGCCGAAAGCGGCAAAAAGGTGGCTCTGGTAGACTGCGACCTGCGCAAGCCGGTGCTGCACCGCTACCTGAAGGCAGGCCATAACGTAAAGGGCGTTTCCAACGTGCTGTCCAACCAGTGCACGCTGGACGAGACGCTGCAGGAGCTGAAGGAAATGAATCTGACCTTCCTGCCCGCAGGCACCCCGCCGCCGAACCCCTCCGAGATGCTGAGCCAGCCGCAGATGCAGGCCATGGTCAACACCCTGCGGGAAAAGTTCGATGTGGTCATCTTTGATGCACCCCCGGTGTCCGTGGTCACCGATGCAGCCGTCATCGGCCGCTATGTGGACGGCGCAATGTTCGTGGTGCGCTCTGACTACGCCCCCGCCGATGCAGTGCGCGGCGCGGTGAAGAAGCTGCAGGATGCCGGTGTCCGGGTGCTGGGCAGCGTGCTGACCCGCTACGACATGAAGAAGGCGCTCAAGGGCTCCAGCTACGCATACAGCTATGCCTATAATTACAATTATGCCTACGAAAAACAGAAGGCTGATGTTGTTGAATAAGGAAGCGCTGCTATGACTGATCTGCATTGTCACATTTTGCCCGGCATTGATGACGGCGCAAAGGATACAGCGGTCTCGCTGGAGCTGCTGCGCAGGGAATATGAGGACGGTGTGCGCAATATCGCCTTCACCAGCCACTTCAACAGCGAACGTACCACGGTGGAAGCCTTTACAGCAAAGCGGCAGGCTGCCTTTGAGCAGCTGACCGCCGCACTGGAGGGACAGCCCATGCAGTTTGACTTCAAGTTGGGCGCAGAGGTGTTCTTCTCTCCCGGTCTGTGCGAGCTGGATACCCGGGCGCTGTGTATGGGGGATACCGCCTATCTGCTGCTGGAGTTTCCCACCACCCACAAGCCGCACTTTATCCGGCAGACGCTGTACCAGCTGCAGCAGCAGGGCATCGTGCCGCTGATCGCGCATATCGAGCGCTATCCCTATGTGCTGGAGGACCCCACTCTGCTGTACGACTGGGTGGCCGCCGGTGCTTATGCACAGATCAATGCAGGGGCACTGCTAGAGCCCAAGCTGTGCAAAAAACTGTGCAAGTTCATTCAGTGGGGATTGGTCCATGTCATCTCCACCGACACCCATTCCCCGGACAAGCGCCCGCCCCGTATGGCACAGGGAGTGCAGCAGCTGGAAAAGCTGCTTGGCAAGGAGACGGCTGCCCGCATCGTGCGCAACGGCGATGAACTGTTCCATGATCAGGAGCTGGACGCTGCGACCCTGCATCAGCCCAAAAAGTTTTTGGGAATGTGGGTCTGATCCAATTAGTAAGGAGAAAACTGCCCGGGCGGAGGAATACTCTGCCCGGGCAGCGGATTTTGATATGAAGAAAAATAAGGTCCTGAAAATCGTATTGATCGTGCTGGGCACGCTGGTGGCATTGTTGGCAGCAGCTGTCCTTGGTGTGCTGCTCTATCTTCGCAGCATGGCAGCCAGTCTGCCGGAAACCCTGCCGGATGCCCCGGCGGACAGCACACAGTTCACCCTGACGGATGATGATCTGGATAAGCTGCTCAGCGGCGAGATCACGCTGGAGGAGCTGACCGGCGAAGCTGCTGCATCCAGCGGCGGGGAACAGGAGGCGGCGGCCAGTGCTCCGCAGGAGGAAGCAGGTTCTGCCGCTTCCTCGGGGAGCTCTGGCTCCCAGACGGAGAGCAGCAATGCGTCCTCTTCCGGCAAGAAGGAGAACACTACCGGCACATCCAGCTCCAGCACTGCTTCTGCCGCAGAAAAACCGGCGTCCTCTTCCGGTAAACAGGAAGCTGCCTACGAGACGGAGGTCAAGGCGCTGCTGAAGCAGCTGTACAGTGTCAAGGCGCGCGCTGAGTCGGAGCTGAACAGCTGCATTGCCGGGGCAAAGGCAGAATACAAGGCGCTGCCTGAGTCTCAGCAGACACAGGCGCGCAAAATCTCCATTGCATTGGCGAGAAGCGGCAGACTGTATGCGATGCAGGCATCTTACGATAAGGAAGTGGAGAACATCGTCAGCCAGATGCGCACTGTGCTGACCGCCAACGGCCAGAGCACTGCCTTGGCTGATCAGGCAATGGCTTCCTATAAGGCACAAAAGAGCGCCATGTACTCCCAGCTGACCGCAAAACTGTACTCCTGACCCGCAAAACGACCCATGACCACCCGCAGTACCTTTTTCCGGGCATTGACCGTGCCGGAGAGGGGAGCTGCGGGTGGTTTTGCTTGTGATATAGAGAAAAATAGCACCCTTATGGATGGATGGCTCAGGAGCGGAGACGCTGCCTTTTGTACTGATAGGGGAGAACAGATTGTACGTGTCAACGGAACAGTTGCCCGAAAGAACTAAAAAGTAGCACTTTTACCTACAAATAAACAGAAAATTTGTATAAAGTATAAGATTTCGCTCACGCTCTGCTGTAATGAAGTGAATTTTTTTCATGTAAATTGACAAAAATCGAGGTTGTCTTTATAATAGATAGAGTGTTTCTCGGGTATGGACGATGGTGTTTATGCAACCGCAAGATGCCATCGTTTTATTATTCGCTTTTCTGTCCGCGTGCCAAGGACAGACGTCCGCTATGTGTGAGGCTGGCGGACTGCGGGAAAGTGTGGCTCGGCCTGAGAGCAAAAACAGTAATTCATTGATAGGATTGGAGTGGCATCAAACGATGGCAAAGTACATCATCAAGCGTGTCGCAATGGGTATCTTCAGTATCTTCATTGTGGCTACGGTTACCTTTTTTGTCATGAACCTGGTCCCCGGTGGCCCGTTCGTGGCAGAAAAGTCCATCAGCGCCGCTGCTCAGCAGGCTTTGGCCGAAAAGTATGGCCTGGATAAGCTGCTGGGTGTGCAGTACGTCAACTACATGAAGAGCCTTTTGCACGGCGATCTGGGTCTGAGCCTGCGTCAGCGCGGCCGTACCGTGAACCAGATCATCGCCAGCAAACTGCCGGTGTCCTGCCGTCTGGCAGGCATTGCAGTGGTGGTGGCTCTGTGCGTGGGCATCCCGCTGGGCTGCATTTCCGCTTACAACCGCGGCAAGTGGCTGGATAACGTTATTATCGTGTTTGCTACCTGCGGCATCGCGATCCCCAGCTTTATCTCCAGCGTGCTGCTTTTGTACCAGTTTGGTATGAACATGAAGGTGCTGCCCACCGTTGGCCTGAACAGCGCAGCCGCCTATATCATGCCGGTTACCGCACTGGCCATCTATCCCTCGGCTTATATCACCCGTCTGATGCGTTCCAGCCTGCTGGACGTCATGGGTCAGGACTATATGCGCACTGCCCGCGCAAAGGGCGTGTCCCAGTTCATGATCCTGTTCAAGCACGCACTGCGCAACGCCATCCTGCCTGTCATCACCTACGTTGGCCCCATGCTGGCCAGCCTGATGACCGGTTCTTTTGTGGTGGAAAAGATCTTCTCCGTGCCCGGTCTGGGCCGCGACTTCGTGTCTGCTATCACCAACCGTGACTACACCATGATCATGGGCACCACCATCCTGCTGTCCAGCATGGTCATCATTGCAAACGTGATCGTGGATATCCTTTATAAGATCATCGACCCGCGCATCAAACTGCAGTAAGAGAAAGGAGCGATTTTCATGGAAAACATTAAAAAGAATCCGCTCAGCCTGCAGCTCAACGCGGAGGATTTTCTGCCCGCCAGCAATGAGGAAAAGCAGAGCCTGGTGGTCATGCGCGAAAGCGTCAACTTCTGGAAGGACGGTATCCGCCGCCTGAAGAAGAACAAGATCGCCATGGTCAGCTTTGTGTTCATCATTGCCATTGCCATCTTTGCCTATCTGCTGCCCGCTGTCTGGCCTTACAGCTATTCCGAGCAGATGAAGGGCAGCAACAACCTGAAGCCCTTCGAATACTCTGCCTCCGAGCAGGCGCGTATCGACGCAGGCGAAAAGGTGTTCCCGCACATTCTGGGCACCGACCGTATGGGTCGTGACTTCGCTGTGCGTATCATGATGGGCACCCGCGTCAGCCTGTCCGTTGGTCTGATCGCTTCTGTGCTGGTGCTGATCATCGGCGCTACCTATGGTGCGGTTGCGGCCTTTGCCGGCGGCTGGGTGGACAATATCATGATGCGTATCACCGATATTCTGTACACCATCCCGGACATTCTGTTGATCATCCTGCTGGGCATGGCCCTGAAGGACCCGCTGGACAAGCTGTCCACCCAGCCCGGCTTCAAGTGGATGCAGACCCTTGGCCCCAACATGATCTCCATCTTCATCATCTTTGCTCTGCTGTACTGGGTCGGTATGGCGCGTATCGTCCGCAGCCAGATCCTGATCCTGAAGGAGAGCGAGTACGTTACCGCTGCCCGCGCACTGGGCGCTTCCAGCGGCCGTATCATCAAAAAGCATCTGCTCACCAACTGCATCGGTACCCTGATCGTTACCACCACCCTGCAGATCCCGGCTTCCATCTTTACTGAGAGCTACCTGAGCTTCATCGGTCTGGGTGTTGCAGCCCCGCTGCCTTCTCTGGGTTCTCTGGCTACCGATGCCGTCAAGGGCATGAACACCTACCCCCATCTGCTGATCGCCCCCGCACTGATGATCAGCGTGATGATCCTTGTGTTCAACCTGTTCGGCGATGGCCTGCGCGATGCCTTTGACCCGAAGCTGAAGAATTGATGAGGTGAACAGAAATGAGCGAGAAAATTCTTGACATCAAAGAAGAACGCCTTTCTTTCTTCACCCCTGCGGGCGAAGTAAAGGCACTGAACGGCGTTTCCTTTACCATGAATCAGGGCGATGTTCTGGGCGTTGTGGGCGAGTCCGGCTCCGGTAAGTCGGTCACCGCCTACTCCGTTATGGGCCTGACCGCTTATCCCGGCAAGCTGGTGGGCGGCAAGGTGTGGTTCAACGGCCACGAGATCGAGAACATGAAGGAGAAGGACTTCCGCAAGATCCGTGGCAACGAGGTCTCCATCATCTTCCAGGACCCCATGACCAGCCTGAACCCGGTGTACACCATCGGCAACCAGATCGTGGAGGTCATCCGCCTGCACACCGATAAGAACAAGGCCGATGCATGGGCACGCGCCAAGGAGCTGCTGGAGCTGGTTGGCATCAACGAGCCCGAAAAGCGTCTGAAGCAGTACCCCCACGAGCTGTCCGGCGGTATGCGCCAGCGCGTGATGATTGCGATTGCACTGGCCTGTGAGCCCAAGCTGCTGATCGCCGACGAGCCCACCACCGCATTGGACGTGACCATTCAGGCACAGATCCTTGAGCTGATGCAGGATCTGCGCAAGAAGCTGGGCATGAGCATCATCATGATCACCCATGATCTGGGCGTTGTGGCTTCCATGTGCGAGAAGATCGCCGTCATGTACGCCGGCCACATTGTGGAGTACGGCACTACCGACGAGATCTTCTACCAGCCGGGTCACGAGTACACCAAGGGTCTGATCAACTCCATCCCCAAGCTGAACACCGCAGAGCACGAGCGCCTTGTGCCCATCGAGGGTACCCCTGTGGATCTGCTGAATCCGCCGGCCGGCTGCCCCTTTGCGCCCCGCTGCAAGAACTGCATGAAGATCTGTCTGAGCAAGATGCCCCCGCGCACCGAGCTCAGCGATACCCATTATACCTACTGCTGGCTGCAGCAGAAGGCTGCATTTGAGAAAGGGGAAAAGGCAGAATGAGTGAACACAAGACGCTGGTCGAAGTCCAGCACCTGCAGCAGTATTTCCCCGCCGGCGGTGTGGGCAAGAACCGCAAGTACGTTCAGGCTGTGGATGACGTAAGCTTTGCCATCCGCAAGGGCGAGACCCTTGGTCTGGTAGGTGAGTCCGGCTGTGGCAAGACCACTACCGGCCGCACCCTGCTGCGCCTGTACGAGCCCACCGGCGGTAAGATCTACTATGACGGCAACTTGCTGTTCGATAAGGACAACAAGATCGCAGTGGATATGCTGCCCTACCGCCGTCGGATGCAGATCGTTTTTCAGGATCCCTACGCAAGTCTGGATCCCCGCATGACCATTGGCGACATCGTGGGTGAGGGCATTGATATCCATCATCTGGCCGAGAACGAAAAGGACCGCCACGATAAGATCATCGCTCTGCTGGAGCGCGTTGGCCTGAACAGCGAGCACGCAAACCGCTATTGCCACGAGTTCTCCGGCGGTCAGCGTCAGCGCGTGGGCATTGCCCGTGCACTGGCTGTGAACCCCGAGTTCATCGTTTGTGACGAGCCTGTTTCCGCACTGGACGTTTCCATTCAGGCACAGGTCGTCAATATGTTCGAGGATCTGCAGCAGGAGATGGGTCTGACCTACCTGTTCATCGCCCATGATCTGAGCGTTGTGAAGCACATCTCCAACCGCATCGGCGTGATGTATCTGGGCAAGATGGTGGAGCTGGCCGACAGCTACGAGCTGATCACCCACAGCATCCACCCCTACACCCGCAGCCTGATCTCCGCAATTCCGGTGGCAGACCCCATTACGGCCCGCCAGTCCAAGCGTATCGTGCTGCAGGGCGATGTGCCCAGCCCCCTGAACCCGCCGTCCGGCTGCCGTTTCCGCACCCGCTGCCCCTATGCAGACGAGCAGTGCGCAAACGAAGTGCCCGAGTTCAAGGAGGTCTCCACCGGCCACTGGGCAGCCTGCCATCACCTTGACCGCGTGAAGTGAGAACACTTCACACCAGTAAAAGGTGAAAACAATTCAACTTAGTGCTGAAATGTTGTCACAAAATGGTTACAGTCCAAGTTTTGGGCTTGTAACCGGCATGAGAACGCATTATAATCATTCGTGTTCCTCCGGTGTACAAATTATTTGCACCGGATCGAATATAGAGGCGGCTGGGGGAACCTGGCACACTCAAATTTGATATAAGGGAAGGATATTATTATGAAACGCATTTCTCGTCGTAATTTCCTCAAGGTTGCAGGCGTGGGTGCCGCTGCTCTGGGTCTGGCAGCCTGTGGCGGCAGCAAGTCCGGTTCTACCGCAACCTCCGGTTCTGCTTCTTCCGCTGCTGGTTCTTCTACCGGCAGTGTCAACACCGCTGGCTTCACCGTCCAGTACGGCCCCAACCCCGAGACTCTGGATCCCTCTTTGAACAGCGCTGTTGATGGCGCCAACACCATCATCACCATCTTCGAGCCCCTGCTGATCATCAACGAGAACAACGAAGTTATTGGTGGCCAGGCTGAGAGCTGGGAAGCAAGCGAGGACGGCCTGACTTGGACCTTCACCATGCGTGACGGCCTGAAGTGGAGCGATGGCACCGACCTGACCGCTAAGGACTTCGAGTACACCTTCAAGCGTATGGTCAACCCCGACACCGCAGCTCCCTACGCAGAGACCTGCCTGGGCATGATCGATGGTTTTGACGCAGCTACCGGCTTCCCCGATGCAGACGGCAACCCCACTGTAGAGCCCAACCCCGATGCTCTGAACGTCAAGGCAAGCGACGACGGCAAGACCCTGACCATCGTGCTGTCCTACCCCTGCTCCTACTTCGACAAGATGGCCGCATTCGCATCCATGAGCCCTGTGCAGCAGGCTACCGTTGAGGCCAACGGCGATGCATGGTGCACCTCCGCTGAGACCTTCGTCTCCAACGGCCCCTACATGATCACCGAGTGGACTCCCTCCGAGCGTATCGTCCTGACTAAGAACCCCAACTACGTTGGCGGCTGGGATAGCTCCAAGATCGTTTCCGACAGCATCACTCTGCTGCTGCTGGAGGACTCTTCCGCTTCCTACGCTGCTTACAACAGCGGCGAGGCTGTCCTGATCAAGGACGTGCCCACCGACGAGATCCCCAGCCTGACCAAGGCAGAGGACGGCGGCGACTTCTACGTTGACACCATTCTGGGCACCTACTACGTCAGCCTGAACCTGCAGCGTGATGCCTTCAAGGATGCCAAGGTCCGCAAGGCTCTGGCTCTGGCCATCGACCGCGACTATGTTGGCAACACCATCATGCAGGGCACCTACTCTGCTGCATCCAACTTGGTTGGCCCCGGCATCGTGGACGAGCAGGGCTACTTCTACGACAACGCGAACGGCGGTTCTCCCTACATTGCTGATGACTACGAGGCAAATATGGCCGAGGCTAAAAAGCTGCTGGAGGACGCTGGCTACCCCAATGGCGAGGGCTTCCCCACCATCGAGTACAGCACCAACGATTCCGGCTACCATGTGCCTCTGGCAGAGTACCTGCAGCAGACTTGGGGCGATCTGGGCATCACTTTGAGCATCAGCAAGATGGAGTGGTCTGCCTTCACCGCTGCTCGCCGTGCCGGCGAGTACGATGTTGCCCGTAACGGCTGGGTCATGGACTACAACGATCCTTCCAACATGATCGAGATGTTCTGCACCGACAACGGCAACAATGATGGTAAGTACTCCAACCCTGACTTCGATGCTGCTATGGAGGCTTCCAAGGTTGCTGATCCTGCCGAGCACTTTGCGCAGCTGCATAAGGCTGAGGACATCCTGATGGAGGATATGGGCTGCATCCCCGTTGCTTACTACAACGACTTCTGGCTGCAGAGCTCTTCTCTGAAGGGCGTCTGGCACAGCCCCTACGGCTACTGGTACTTCCAGTACGGCTACATCGAGGAGTGATTTCCTCCCTGTGCTGTGCAGTGTAAGCTGAACCGTAAACTATAAGCACTAAGCACCCCGCTGATCGGAAACGGTTGGCGGGGTGCTTTTTTGCTGTTATTTTGTAAAAAAGACGAGTGCTCGGTTTTGCCGAGCACTCGTCTTTTATATGTAAACCAGATTGAAAAGGTACCAGCTTACACCGCAGCCATAGCAGCCAGAACGCTCTGCCAGCTCTTGCTGCGTGCAGCAGGCACCGGGGCGGGGCGGGTACGCCGTGCAGCAGGAGCACTATGACCGGTCGCAGAGGATACCGTCAGGGCAGGGGAGGGGCAGAAGAACACAGCAGTGTCCTTTGCCAGCCACTGCGCAGCCAGTGCGGCAGCCTGCGGGTCAGACTGGAGGGCGCGGCGCTCGTTCCCGGCCAGAAAATCAGCCAGCCAGTACAGAATTGCGGCCAGCGGCAGGCAGGGGGATGTGTCCTGATTCCAGTAACTCCAGCGTGCACCGCAACCGAGGTGGCTTTCGACTGTGATCTGTGCGCCGGTGCGGGCATTCTGCGGGATGGCACCAACATAGTTGGTCCCGGCGCGCTGCCCCAGCTCCTCAATAAGGCGTTGGGTGCGGGCGGCATCCAGCCGATCCTCCCGGCAGTAGGCGCGGAAGTCGGTCTGGCTGAGCAGGCTGTCGGCACTGGACGGAAAACGCCCGGTCAGCTGCCCATCCGCATTGTGGCACAGCTGCCAGCCCTTGCGGAACAGCTGGAAATTCAGGCAGCGCCGCCCCATGGTGGAGTAGCACACAAGGGCGCTCTGCTCCCCGGGCAGCTGTTTTACTTCAAGATAGGCATCGTTGCCGCAGGTATCCTGCAAACGGACGGTAAGCAGCAGCTGCGCACCGGCGTGCAGGGTGGACATGGCGTTGTGCATGGCGTCAAAATAACGGGAAGCGTCCATGATTGATCTCCTTCCTATAGCAATTCAACTTTTTAATGCAACAGCAACAACGTTGAATTGCATAGCGCAAATATGCTGTTTGAATGTTGCACTAATTTCTTGCCTTGCGATAAAAGCAAACAGCGAAACGTTGTAAAAGCGCCAGCCGGGTGATCGGGCCGTCAGGCTGCATAAAACTTCTCTGAACGTAGTATAGCATACTTTTGGATGAAAAACAACTGTAAGTTTTTCAAAACAACAAATTTTTGCAAAAATCTACAGCACATTGCAAACAAAAGTTCAAAGTATGGTTGTGCACTGAGATGTGCGGTTGTAAAAAGTGACCCCTGCGGGAGATGCCGGCTAAGGCCGGAACTGCTCCCACAGGGGTCGTTTTGTTTTTTCAGTCGCCAAGTTCCCGGATCTCGTTCTGGATCAGCCGTCCGGCAGCGCGGGCAAGCTGATCCATGCCGCGGATGCGTGCCATATTTTTGCCGTAGATCTGCGCGGCGGCACCGGCGCTGCTGTCCTCGCCCATAAAAACGGCAGACACCCGCACGCCCTGCCGCTGTAAGGTGCGCACCTGTGCGGCGGTATCGGCTACACCGGCGGCGTCCTCGTAGGCGCAGCCAAGCGGGTTCTGCGCAGTGGGCGGGATGCGGCGGCTGTCGTTGGGGCTGGCATCGGTCAGCAGGATCATCAGGTGGCGCGGGGCGGGGCCGGGGGCGTACCGGATCAGATCACCTGCTGCCCGCAGCGCCAGACCGTCCCGGTTCCAGCCCGAGGCAAAATAGCGGAAAATGTTCTGCCGGTTCTTGTCCGTAAAACTTTTCAATACCCGCAGCACCGTATAGCCCCGCAGGCTGCTGAAGGCGCTTACCCGCACCGGAATGCCGCAGTTGGCCAGACTTTCGGCCAGAATAACACCCTGCGCCGCGATCACCTCCTGACAGTGCAGGCGGGATGCGGAGGCATCCAGCAGCAGATCCACTGTAAAGGCGGGGCAGTTCTCCTCCTCCGGGCACAAAAACACCCGGTCATCGTTCAGGTAAGGGGCACGCCACACCCGCCCGGCGCACAGATCACCGCTGCGCGCTATCCGCTGGTCGGGCTGCTGATGCACCAGAATGCAGTTGCGGATCTGCTCGGTAAGACGCAGCACCACGCTGCGGTGCAGCTCCTGATTTTTGGCATAGTAGGCGCGGTTGCGTTCGGCCTGCAATTCGGCCTGCTGTGCCAGCTGCCGCGCCTCCGGGGTGGGTGCCTGCGCCGGGCTGGGTACACCGGCACTGAACCACAGATGACAGCCCAGATGCACCCCGGTGCACAACTCCTGCTCGGCCTTGCGCAGCTGCTCCGGCGGGTAGAAGCAGCGCCCGAAGCAGCTTTCAATGTAGGCGCGATCCTGCGCGGCGCGCTGTCTCAGGGTAATGTTTGCCCGGCGCTTGTCCACAGCCAGCCCGCTGCCTGCGGCATCCACCGCGCCGGAATGCTCCACCGTCACCCGGTCGGTCTTGATCATCTGGGTGGGCATGGCTTTGGTAGCCAGCTTTGCCCAAAAGCCCTGTAGCCGCAGGTGCAGCGCGGGCTTTTGGCGCACCTTGCCGTCAAACAGGGCGAACTTTGCAAACAACGCCAGCAGGTCTTTTTTGAGCAACGCTGGCTCCGGTATGTTCTCCGGTGCCAGCGCTGCGGCAAGGCTGCTCTCGTAAGGGGTCATGACCGGGGCGGTGCGTCCCAGCACCTTGCGCCAGCGTGCAGCCTGCATGGTGTACACCAGCTGGTTTTTCGCCATCCACTCCTGCCGCGAAAGCTTGTACTGAATGGCAAAAAAGTAGTCCGCGTGGGCAAACCGCAGCGCTTCCAGCACCGGGCGGCGGGGCAGCTCCAGCCGGTAGGCGGCGTTTTCTAAGTACAGCCACGCCATATCGTCCAGCATGGGCTGGCGCGTGTCGCCCTCCCATGCGGAAAAAATGTCCCGGATCAGCGCGTCACCGTAGTATTTGTGCACCAGCCCCACGATGCAGTTCATGTAAAAATCAATGGTGCCGTCCGTGTTGCGGGCCAGAAACAGCGGCTCGAAGCCGTAAGCACCAGCAGCGGCCCAGACCTGATTGGCCGCACGCCGCTCCTGCGCGGTGTAGCTCTGGGCGTCCATCAGGCAAACAGCTTTCCGGCATCCAGCTTGGCCGGGATACGCGCGGCGATCACGTCCCGGATCAGTCCCTGCTCGTAGGAGTCAAAGGCCTTGTTGGTGATGCCCATATCCAGTGCCGCGCCTGCCGGGATGCCGCGCCGGATCAGCCGCAGGGCATCCAGCATACCGCGCAGATCCAGCGCCTTGGTGGAGATCTCGGCACTGTCGCACTTTTTCTGCAGGTCCAGAAACAGCAGTGCGAACTGGTGCACATACTTTGCGGCAAGATCCGGGAACTGCGCCCGCAGCAGCTTTTCCAGATTATCCTGCGTGATGGTGGGCATCTGCACCACCGCAAAGCGGGAGGTGAGCGCTTCGTTCAGCTCCCGGGTGCCCGCGTAGCCGTAGTTCATGGTGGCGATAAAGCGGGTCTCCTCAGCCAGCGGGATGCGGTCGTACCCGGGCACGTCGATGGCGCGGCGGAAATCCAGTACCGCGTGCAGCACCGCCAGCGCCTCGTTTTTGGCCATGTTGATCTCGTCCAGCACGCCGAAGCCGCCGCACTGTGCGCAGCGGTACACCGGCCCGGGACGGAACACCACCTGCCCGCCCGCAAAGGTATCCATGCCAATCAGGGAGGCGGCGTCCATGTTTACATGAAAGGAGATGTCCCACGCAGGACGGCCAAAGGCGGCGGCAAGGTTTTCGGCCAGCACGTTTTTGCCGGTGGCCTTTCCGCCGGCCAGCAGCAGGTTTTCGCCGCAGAGGATAGCCGCCAGCGCCTGCTCCCACACCTCTTTGCCGTAGTAGATAAAGGCAGGGGCGGGGATACGCGGGCGCAGCGTCTCGCTGAGCGGATGGGCGGCGCGGTATTCCTGCACCGCCGTAAGCAGGGCGGGGTCCACCCCTTCCTGCCGTAAGGTATCCAGAATATCCGACATTTGTACAAACACCTCGATCTTGTGACCGGGCGGGATGAACTGCCCGGTTTCACGCTTATCATAGCACAATCGCGGGCATTTGTGTAGGGGGGCGTGCGGGGTAAAAAAGCAAAGAGGGGCAGCCCCAAATGGGGCTGCCCCTCTTCACATGAAAAAGAAGAAAAGAAGAAACGCTTAGAGTATGCCGGAGAACTGCACTTTATCAGGCGTTCTCCAGACCTGCCATCTGCTTGACAGCCTTCATGGCGTAGGTCAGGGTACGACCCATAGCCACACCGGCCATCAGGCAGGGGTAGTTGTTGGCAAAGAAGCTGCCGGACATATCGCCGGTGATGTACAGACCCTCCATGGGCTGATTGTTGGTGTCCAGAGCCTGACCCTTTTCGTTGATGGCGATGCCCTGCTCAGTGGTCAGCAGGGAAGCACCCAGCCAGCAGCCGTAGAAGGGCGCGGTTCGAATGGCGCTCAGGCGGTAAGCGGGCTTGCCGAAGTCCTCATCGTTCTGCTTATCGTACAGCTCATTGTAGCGCTCCACGGTAGCAAGGAAGGTATCCTTGGCAGCGCCGGTAAAGCCCATCTTGTCGGCCAGCTCGTCCAGAGTATCGCACTTGAACAGTGCACCGGCCTCGATAGCCTCGTCCATCTTGCCCTGAATGTACTTCTCACCGCCGTTGCGGGTCTGGGCAGAGCAGCCGATGGTGTGGAAACGCTTTGCGTCCTCCAAAATGTTGGCATCGCAGATCTGTGCGTAGACGCGGCCCGGCTGGTGGGCGGCAGCGTAGACGATATCGTTGTAGGGGCAGCTCTCGTTGGCAAAACGCTCGCCGTTGCGGTTCACCTTCAGGAAGGGCTGGGTGCCGGGATTATACTGGCGGATTTTACCGGGGAAAGCCTTGCCGCCAAAGGCGGAGTCGCTGTCCACATAACCGGCATCCACACCGGGGGCAACAATGCCGCGGTCAAACAGCATGGGAGCGGCTTCCTTGTCCAGATTAGCACCTGCCCACACTGCTGCACGGATGCCGTAGCCCTTGTCGGCGGGGGAGTAGGAGCAGGCGGTGGTCACGCTGGTGCCCAGCGGGTCCAGCTGCTCCATCATGTAGGGGTTGCCGGGGAAGCCGCCGCAGGCCAGCAGCACGCCCTGATTGGCGTTGTAACGGATGAAGTGGTCATCCTCGGTGCTCTGGGCGATGATGCCGGTAATGCGGCCATCGCTGTTCTTTTCCAGCTTGGCCAGACTGGTTTTGAAGTCTACATCGTAGCCCAGCTCCTGGATGTACTGCAGCAGCAGCTCGTTGCGGGGTGTGCCGGATGCGCTCTCGCTGGCCATGTAGTTGTGCTCCTGCACGGGGAAGAGGTAATCGGTGTTGTGCTCGGCGTTCTCTGCGGGCCATGCAGCCTCGCTGCCGGAGGTGAAATCGCATACCCAGCCGTACTTATCCTCCAGAATGCTGCGCATGAAGTCGTGCATGGCAGCAGATTCGTTGATCCAGGTTTTGACAACGCGCTGGTCGCACTTGCCGGAGGCGTAGCGGGAGATCTCGCTCAGCAGCTTTGCCTTATCGGTGGCGGGTTCGCCAGCCTCCTTAGCGGCAGCAGAATCAACAGCGCCGTACCAGTGACGGGTGTCCTGCACGTTGGCGTTCTGCTCGATAACACGGAAGTTCAGGCCGTTGGCAGCAGCATAGGCGGCAGCGAACATACCGCCGTTGCCAGCGCCCACGATCAGGATGTCGGTGTCCACGGTCTCGGTGATGGCGGTCTCGTCGATATCGGGCTCTTTGCCCAGCCAGTCGTTTGCATCGCCGGTGGGCAGCTGCACGCTGGAGACCACGGTCTCGCCCTTGGCCTGTGCGTAGCAGCTCTTGGCAGCCTTCATCACGGCATCGGAGGTGATGGTAGAACCGGAAACACCGTCGATCTCGGCAGAACCAGCAGCCAACAGCTGCTCGCGCAGCTCATCGGCAGCGGCAGCGCCGAAGGAAGCGGTCTCACCGGAGGTGTCCACCACCACGTCGGTGACAGCGCTGTCGGAGAAGGTCATGGTGACCTTGACGGTGGAGGAGATACCCTCGGCAGTGCCTTCGTAGGTGCCGGGAATGTACTGACCGGCAGCACCGGAGGTGGAAGCGGAAGCAGAGCCGGAGGCGGCATTGCAGGCAGCCAGAGCACCGGTGGTCACACCGCTCATGGCGGCGGCAGCGGCAATCTTGATAAAGCCCTTACGGGAGATCTTGTTCATAGGTACGCTCTCTTTCTTTTTGTTCTTCTTTGTGTTCCTTCTTATCGTGCAGCAAGGTGAAAGGTACTTTGCTGAATCCTTAACAATTGTAGCGTAGATGGGTGCGGTTTACAATTCATATTTTTTATATTATAATTTAGGCTAACCTAATGTATTGCGGGAGGGAGAAACGCATGAACGAGAGCGCACTGGAAGGCTTTGTAAAGATCGTGGAAATGAACAGCTTTTCTGCGGCGGCAGAGACGCTGTATCTTTCACAGTCGGCACTTTCGCAGCAGATCCGCACGCTGGAAGGGCAATTGCGGTTCGAGCTGTTCCAGCATGTACCGCGCCGTGTGGTGTTGACTCCGGCGGGGCAGGATTTTTACCCCAAGGCAAAGCAGCTGGTAGCCCTGTATCAGCAGGCGGTGCGCCATGCCCGCGCGGTGCAGCAGCAGGAAAACCCGCCGGAAAGACATCTGATCATCGCAGGGTGCCATGAGGCAATGCGGATGTTCGCATACGACCTGTTTTCCCTGACGAGTGACTTGTGCCTGCGGTATACCCCCATTCTGGGGTGGTGTGCCAACCGCAGTGAGGTTTGGCGCAGCCTGAAAAAAGGGGAGATGGATCTTTCCTTCCAGCTGGAAAGCGCAGAATTTTACGCACAGGGGCTTACCTTTGTGCCGCTGCTTTATGTGCCGGAGCTTTGCATCCCCATCCACCCGCCCGCCGATATGCCAGTGGGCAGGCTGACTTTAGAGCAGGCATTGCAGTACCGCTGGCTGCTTATCAAGGAGATGTACCAGACCGTTTATGAGACAAGTCTGGTGCAGGAGGGGCTGGAACGCGGGGTGAGCTTTACGCCGGTGGGCGGCATCCGCAGTGCAGCCTACGGAGACCCGGCGCTCAAGATGGTCCCGGCGGTCTATTACCGCAGACCCGACCTTAGCTTTGTACGGGTACTGGACTGGGGCAGTGGACACCGGTTTGGCGTCGTGCTGGGGCAAAAGCGCGAGGACCCGGTGGTAATGGCTTATGTCCGAGCCTTGCAGCAACAGCTGCCGTCCCTCTCGGAAAAGCTGTTCGGCCTGAAACTGGAACCGGTGGAGGAATAAAAAAGCAAGAGCACCTATTGCCCTAAAAAGGCAACAGGTGCTCTTTTTGCGGTTATATTGCGATAACAGGTGCTTTAATCCACAACATCCTCGAACTGGCTGTTGTACAGATCGGCGTAGAAGCCGCCGGCCTCGATCAGCTGGTCGTGGGTGCCCTGCTCCACAATGTCGCCGTCCCGCATCACAAGGATGAGGTCGGCGTCCCGGATGGTGGAAAGGCGGTGAGCGATGACAAAGCTGGTGCGGCCCTCCATCAGGCGGTCCATGGCGGTCTGGATGCGCTGCTCGGTGCGGGTATCCACGCTGCTGGTAGCCTCGTCCAAAATCAGGATGCGGTTATCTGCCAGAATGGTGCGGGCGATGGTGAGCAACTGCTTCTGTCCCTGACTGACGTTGGAGGCGTCCTCGTTCAGCTCCATCTGGTAGCCGCCGGGCAGGGTGCGGATAAAGTGGTCGGCGTTGGCAGCCTTTGCGGCGGCGATCACCTCTTCATCGGTGGCGTCCAGCCGACCGTAACGGATGTTCTCCATGATGGTGCCCTTGAACAGCCATGTGTCCTGCAGCACCATGCCAAAGCCCTCGCGCAGAGCGCTGCGGTCAAAGTCCCGCACATTGTGGCCGTTCAGGGTGATGGAACCGGAATCCACATCGTAAAAGCGCATCAGCAGCTTGACCATGGTGGTCTTGCCCGCGCCGGTGGGACCCACGATGGCTACCTTCTGGCCGGGCTGCACCGTGCAGCTGAAATCGTGGATAACAGTCTTGTCGGGGGTGTAGCCGAAGCGCACATGGTCAAAGGTGACCTGTCCGTCAATATCGGCGGGGTCGGCGCGGTGGGCGGGGTCTGCCAGCTGCTCTTCTTCCGGCTCGTTCAGGAATTCGAACACCCGCTCGGCGGCAGCGGCCATGCTTTGCAGCATATTGGACACCTGCGAAAGCTGCTGGATGGGCTGGGTAAAGTTTTTGACGTACTGGATAAAGGCCTGAATATCACCAATGGTGATAACCCCGTTTGCGGCAAAAATGCTGCCCACGATAGCCACCGCCACATAGCCCAAGTTGCCCACAAAGTTCATGATGGGCATCATCAGGCCGGAGAGGAACTGGCTCTTCCATGCGGATTCGTACAGCTTATCGTTGGCGGCGTTGAAGTCTGCCAGCACCACGGCTTCACGGTTGAAGGCCTTGACCACGTTGTGGCCGGCGTAGACCTCCTCTACCTGACCGTTGACCACGCCCAGCGTGGCCTGCTGCGCTTTGAAGTACTTCTGGCTGAACTTGACAACCACCAGCACCAGCGCCAGCGACACCGGCAGGATCAGCAGGGCGATCAGGGTCATGCGGGGGCTGATGGAAAGCATCATCACCAGCACACCGATCATGGTAGTCACGCTGGTGATCAGCTGGGTGATGCTCTGGTTCAGGCTCTGTCCCAGCGTGTCCACATCGTTGGTGATGCGGGAGAGCACCTCGCCCACGGTGCGCTTTTCAAAGTACGCCAGCGGCAGGCGGTTGATCTTTTCGCTGATCTGGCGGCGGAAGTCGTAGCAGACCTTCTGGGAAAGGCCGGTCATCAGCCAGCCCTGAATAAAGCTGAAAGCGCTGCTCAGCAGGTACATCCCCAGCAAAAACAGCAGGATGCGGCCGATATACACAAAATCGATGCTGCCGGTGCCGCGCAGCCGGGCGATCCAGCCGGTGGCAAGGGCGGTGGTGGCCTTTGCCAGCACCTTGGGGCCTGCAATGTTGAAGATGGTGGACAGAACAGCAAACAGCATGGCTGCCGCAAGGGGCAGCTTGTAGTGGCTCATGGTGCGGATGATCTGCCGCAGCGTGCCTTTAAAGTCCTTGGCGCGCTCGGTGGTGGGACGTCCGGGTCTGGGCATATCACTCACCCTCCTTTTCCGTATTCAAGGTATCCAGCGCCAGCTCCTTCTGGCTCAGCTGGCTGCGGGCGATCTCCTGATATTCCGGGCAGCTGACCATCAGCTGGGCGTGGGTGCCCTTGCCCACCAGCCTGCCTTCATCCAGTACAAGAATCTGGTTTGCGTGCAGCACGGTGGAGATGCGCTGTGCCACAATGATCACGGTGGCGTTGTCGGTCTGTGCCTTCAGGGCGCGGCGCAGGGCTACATCGGTCTTGTAGTCCAGCGCCGAGAAGCTGTCGTCAAACAGATAGACCTTGGGATTTTTGGCAATTGCCCGGGCAATGGAAAGCCGCTGCTTCTGGCCGCCCGATACGTTGGAGCCGCCCTGTGCGATGGGGCTTTGGTAGCCCTCCGGCTTTGCTTCAATAAAATCAGTGGCCTGCGCAATGGCAGCAGCTTTTTGTACCTGCGCATCGGTGATATCTTCGCCGCCGAATTTCAGGTTGCTGTCGATGGTGCCGCTGAACAGCACACCCTTCTGGGGCACATAGCCCAGCAGGTCGTGCAGCTGTGCCTGCGGCATCTTGCGCACGTCAATGCCGTCCACAGTCACCTTGCCGCCGGTCACATCGTAAAAGCGGGGAATCAGGTTGAGCAGGGTGGATTTGCCGCAGCCGGTGGAGCCGATGATGGCGGTAGTCTCGCCGGGCTTTGCGGTAAAGCTGATGTGCTCCAGTGCATCGCTGTCCGCACCGGGGTAGCGGAAGCTCACATCCTCGAACTGCACAACGCCCTGCCAGTCGGTGTGTGCCTTTGCGGCCTTTGCGGCGGCTTCATCCGGGTCGTGGATGGTGGCTTTGGTGCGGATGACCTCGTCGATACGATCCGCAGCCACACCGGCGCGGGGCAGCATGACGGCCACCATCGCCAGCATCAGGAAGGACATGACGATCTGCATGGTGTAGGTGATGAAGGCGATCATCTCGCCCACCTGCATGGTGCCGGCATCCATGGCTTTGCCGCCGAACCAGACGATGAGCAGGCTGGTACCGTTCATGATCAGGGTCATAAAGGGCATCATAGCCACCATGGCGCGGTTGGTGAACAGCTGGGTGCCCATCAGCTCCCGGTTGGCCTTGTCAAAGCGCTGCTCCTCAAACTTTTCGCGGCTGAAGGCGCGCACCGGCATGATGCCGGTCAAAATTTCGCGGCTGACCAGATTCAACCGGTCCACCAGCTGCTGCATCACCTTGAATTTGGGCATGGCAACGCTCATCAGGAAAATGATGAGCAACAGCAGGATGGCCACGTCCAGCACCACGATCCAGGAAAGGCCGGAGCTGCTGCCCACAACGTGCAGCACACCGCCAATGCCCAGAATGGGCGCATAGGCCACCATGCGCAGCAGGATGACGCAGACGAACTGCACCTGCTGGATATCGTTGGTGGTGCGGGTGATGAGGGAGGCGGTGGAAAAATTCTCAATCTCTGCGTTGGAAAAGCCGATGACGCTGGAGAAGGTCTCCCGGCGCAGGTCACGACCGATGGCAGCGGACACCCGGGAGGCAAGGAAGCCCACGGCCACAGCCACGACCACCATCAGCAGAGTAAGGGCAAGCATCTGGCCGCCCACCCGGAAGAGGTACTGCATCTGCACATTCCGTGCAACGCCCTGTGCCTCGTATTCCAGCTGCACCAGCAGCAGGGACTGGCTTTTCAGGTTTTCCAGCAGGGTGCTGTCCATCTGGCTCATGGCTCCGTCCAGCTGCTTTTGCAGCACACTGCGGTCAAAGCCGGGCATCTGGCTCATGGCGGCAAACTGGCTGCAAACGGTGTCCAGATCCGCTGCCGTGGGGGTAATGGTCTCGGTGTCGGTGTCCGCAGCGGCAGAGGGCATCTCGGCAAGGCCGGTCATGCCCATGCTGTTCTGCCCAGCGGGGGTGTTGGCGGCCTGTGCGGCAGCCATATACAGCACGATGTCCGGGGTGGTCACGGCATCTTCCAGCGCGGTGCGCTCGTCCTCGGTCAGGTCAGAGCGCAGCTGCAACACGCCATCGTCCTGCAGGTAGTACTGGTAGGCGTTTTGCAGCTTTTGTGCATCCTCTTCGCTCATCAGCAGGCTCAGCGTGTCCAGCGTGCTCTTGCGCAGCGTCTGGGGCAGGGGACTTTCAATGCCGCCCTGCTGGATGCCGGTGTCCACGATCTTGCTGGTGTAGTCCGGCAGTGCAAGGTCGCAGTACGCCTGCACGAACAGCAGCGCGAACACCACAAGGCAGACCGCCCAGTGTCGGGCCAGCTGCTTAAAGATCTTTGTCATGGTTCGTTTCTCCCTTCGGGTCAATGTTGCGCGCGGCATTTTCCGCAAGAATGGCATCCATCAGCGCGCCGCGCAGCGCGTCCATCTGGGCTACCTGCTCCGGCTCTAACCGTGCCAGCACGCTGGCAAAGTAGTCGCGCAGAGCCTGCTCACACTGGTGGCACAGCTCGTACCCTTTGGGCGTGACGCGCACCAGCGTTTTGCGGCGGTCGGCGGGGTCCGGCTCCCGCACCACGGTGCCGTCCTGCTCCATCAGCCGCAGCCCGCGCGAGACCGCCGGCAGCGGCTGACGGATCTCTCGGGCAAGGTCGGAGACATAGATAGCGCCGTCCTTTCCGTGGCAGTTGATGGAATGCAGCAGGCCTTCCAGCATATTAAAGTGGCATTTGGGGCAATCGGCCAGCGCCGCCCGCATCCCGGCCTTGGATGCCTTGCTCAGCTGCCCGATATAGTGGCACATCCCCTGAAAGCTGGGGGTGCTTGGCTCGGACACAACGATCCCTCCTCGTTTGCATTTTTCAAATACTTAACAGTTGTTAAGTATTAACGCCTGATAAGAATATTCCTTTTGCAGCCGGATTGCAAGGGAGTAGGGAAATGTTAAACAAAAATTCACAAAAAACTTGTAGGCTTTGTCAATGCGCAAACCGGCTCTCGCTGCATAGAAATAAAGGACAGGCAGAAACGGAGGGTGCGGATGGAGCAGGAATTACAGGTGCTGTTACAGGTATTCGGCGGCTTGGCGCTGTTTTTATATGGGACGGACAGCCTGTGCCGGGCGGTGCAGCAGGGGGCGGGCAGGCGTCTGCGCGGCCTGCTGGCGCGGTGCACCGCAAACCCGGTGGCGGGGCTGCTGACCGGGGCGGCGGTCACGGCGGTGCTGCAAAGCAGCTCGGCGGTCACGGTCATGGTCATTGCTTTTCTGGCAGCGGGGCTGTTGCAGCTGCGGCAGGCGGTGCCGGTGGTGTTCGGGGCAAATATCGGTACAACGGTCACAGCACAGCTGCTGGCGTTCCGGGTGGAAAGCTGGCGGTATCTGCTGCTGTTTTGCGGGGTGCTGCTCTGTCTGGCCTGCAAGGGTTGGCGGGGCCGCTGCGTGGGCGAGGCGGTGTTCGGCTTTGGGCTGCTGTTCGAGGGCGTCACGGTGATGCGCAGCGCCATGGAACCGCTGCTGCAAAGCCCGCTGCTCCGGCTGGAGCTTGCCCGGGTGCAGCAAAGCCCCTTGCATGGGCTGCTGACGGGCGTCTGCATGACCTTGACGGTGCAGAGCAGCTCTGCCACGGTGGCGCTGCTGCAAAGCATGGCGGCGCAGCCCGGGGCGGACGGCGTGCACAGCCTGCTGGGGCTGACCGCTGCCATTCCCATTCTGCTGGGGGATAACATCGGCACCACCGTTACGGCAGTGCTTGCCGCCATCGGGCAGGGAAGAGACGCCAAGCGGGTGGCGGCAGCCCACGCCATCTTCAACCTGAGCGGCGCGGCGGTGTGCTGCGCACTGCTGCAGCCCTTTGCGGCGCTGGTGCAGCTGTGCTCGCCCACGGGGGCAGAGTGTGCCGTGATCGCTCGGCAGATCGCTAACGCCCACACCCTGTTCAACGGGCTGTGTGCGCTGGTCTGGCTGCCCCTGACCGGGCAGATGGTGCGGCTGGTCTGCGCGCTGCTGCCCGATAAAAATCGCCCGAAAGAACGGTTGTAAACCGGAGCGGGGAATGGTATACTGAAGCAGACGGATACTATTATATAAAGGATGGAATGCAATGAAACGGAAAATCGGCAGGCTGTGCATGGTGCTGGGTGCGGTGCTGATCTTGAGCGCCGCCGGGCTGCTGGGTTACAACCGGTGGGATGCCGCCCGGGCAGAAAAGGCTTCGCAGGAAGTATTGGGCGAGCTGGAGCAGACCATGCAAAAGACCATTACGGAGCACCGGCAGGAAAACGAGACCGCAGCCCCGCAGCCGGTGCTGGACCCGGCGCAGGAGATGACCACCGTAGAGGTGGAGGGGCATGACTACATCGGGGTGCTTTCCATCCCGGCGGCAGGGCTGGAACTGCCGGTGATGGCGCAGTGGAGCTACGCCGGGCTGAAGGTCGCCCCCGGACGGTACAGCGGCACTACCTATGCCGATGATCTGGTGCTCTGCGGCCACAACTATGCAAAGCATTTCAGTCCCATCAAGTGGCTGGCGATCGGCAGCCCGGTCTACTTTACGGATGCGGATGGTCTGCGCTGGAGCTACGAGGTGGAGAGCGTGGAGACTTTGCACCCCACCCAGATCGAGGAGATGACCACCGCCACCGAGACAGACAGCTGGGATCTGACCCTGTTCACCTGCACCTCCGGCGGCAACGCCCGGTATGCGGTGCGCTGTGTGCGGACGGGCTACCCCGTCCGGGTGACGGATGCGGCAGAGTGATGCCATCTTTTGCGGGGCGGGACGATTTGGAATGCCCGCCGCGTGTGCTTTGGGCATGATCAGCGGAAAATATATTTTTATCGCAATTTTCAAAAATAGTGCCAATCAAAACGGCAGCTTTGCGATATGCAGTTTGCGGATGTTGCTTGTGCATTAAAAACGCAAACTGCTATAATTTCGGGATAGCGGAGCGTCTGCGGACGCTCCGCTATCCCATTTTCACGGGAGGGGGTCGTGACGGAAAACGGCAGCTCCGGCACCTGTTTCCTGCGGAAATGCGGCGCTGCGGAGGGGAACTGCCAAAGTCCCGATTTCCGAGGGGGTGGCTGCGGACAGGGGGGAGCAGACCGTGGGGAATCATCCGATTTTTGCGCAAAAAGTCTGCAAAAACATTTGAAAGTCCTTTTTATAGTATCCTTATTGTGCGATACTGTGTTCACCGGGGAGGTCCCGGGAATAAAACAGACACACAGGAGGGAAACACCATGAAGGATTTTGAGTTGCGTTATGTGGGCAGTCATGTGGAGGTATACACCGGCAGTGGTGTGTTCCTGTTTTCGGCCGATACGGTGCGCGAGGCCATGGAAGAGCTGGCCGGGTAAGCGGAGGCATACCGCATCCGAGATGGTATAATGTAAAATGTATGTAAAATAACGGAAAGCTTTTTGTTTGCCACCCGGAAATATGTTGCGGAATGTGTGAAAAAAGTAATTTTCGTGTAAAATAAACCTTGTTGAGACGCCCCCTTTGATGGTATAATAAAAATAAGCGGCTGCCGGAACAGGGCAAGTGCTGTGCACGTGCAAGGTTTTGGCAGCTGTGTGCTGTAAAGGATAAAAAGGGAAGTTTCATATTAGGAGTATCGTTATGGATATCACACACATTACCTCTCTGCTGGGCGGCGTTGCGCTGTTCTTGTACGGTATGTCCATCATGGGTGCCGGACTGGAAAAGCTGGCAGGCGGCAAGATGCAGGGCGTATTGCAAAAGCTTACCTCCTCTACCATTAAGGGCGTGATCTTCGGCACACTGATCACCGGCGTCATCCAGTCGTCGGCTGGTACGGTGGTTATTTGTGTTGGTCTGGTCAACTCCGGTATCATGACACTGACGCAGTCGGTAGGCGTGATCATGGGTGCAAATATTGGTACTACGGTAACAGGTCAGTTGATCCGCATGGCGGATATCTCAGGCGACAGCCTGTGGCTGACCTTGATCCAGCCCAAGACCTTTGCCCCCGTGGTGGCGTTTATTGGCTGCATTTTTTATGTGTTCCTCCGCAATGCCAAAAAGAAGAACATCGGCCAGATCATGCTGGGCTTCGGTATCCTGTTTACCGGCATGAGCCTGATGGATACCGGCGTGGCACCCCTGCGGGAGAGCGCAGTCTTTCAGAATCTGTTCGTCACCATGACCAACCCCATTCTGGGTGTTCTGGTGGGCGTGGTGGTCACCGTGATCATCCAGTCCTCCTCCGCCTCCGTGGGTATTTTGCAGGCACTGTCCAGCACAGGGCTTGTCACCTTCAGCTCTGCCATTCCTATCATTCTGGGCGCGCATATCGGTACGGCGTTCACCCCGCTGCTCACCATCGGCGGCTCCTCCAAGGATGGTAAGCGGGCAGCGCTCATCCACTTGTACTTCAACGTCATCGGCAGCGTGATCCTGCTGGCGCTGATCTATGCGGTGCAGTTCACCATCGGCATCCCCATGTGGGGCGATGTGATGAACAAGAGCTCCATTGCAAACATCCATACCATGTCCAGTGTATGCGCTATGCTGCTGTTCCTGCCTTGCAGCGGGGTGCTGAGCCGCTTGGCGATGCTCACAGTGCCCAGCAGCGTGGAGGAAGCACAGGAACTGAGTATGCCGGTGCTGGACGAGCGTCTGTACAAGAGCCCGGCTGTGGCTCTGCAGCAGGCTAAGAACGCGGTGATCAAGATGTCCCGCCGTGCTGCCCGCAATGTGGGTCTGGCCGCGCCGCTGCTTTTGAAGATGGACGAGGAGACCGTGAGCGCCATCAAGGTGCGCGAGAATCTGATCGACCGTATGGAGGTGGAGATCACCAACTACCTGATCAAACTGACCGACCAGGAGCTGGGCGATGACGAGAGCCACGCAGTGACCGAGCTGCTGAACTTTGTCACCGAGTTCGAGCGCATCGGCGACTATGCCGTGAACATCATGGAAAAGGCCGAGGAGCTGTACGACAAGGAAGCCAGCTTCAGCGAGAGCGCCAAAAAGGAGCTGCAATTGCTGGACGCCGCATTGGAGCGCATTCTGGTTCTGACGGACGAGGCCTTTGAAAACGATGATACCCAGAAGGCTGCACAGGTGGAGCCGCTGGAGGAGATCATTGATGTGATGGTGGAGCGTCTGCGTGACCAGCACATCCGCCGCCTGAAGGACGGCATTTGCTCCATCGACACCGGCGTGGTGTTCCTCGATGTGCTGAACAACGCCGAGCGTATCTCCGACCACTGCTCCAACATTGCGGTGCGCATGGTGGGCATGGAGGCCGGCGATGATTACGACTCCCACACCCTGAAAAGCATTATGCACCACAACCCCAGCAAGGACTATATGCTGGAATACGAGCAGTGCCGCAAGGAATACCTTGTGCCGCTGGAAGAAATGGAAGCTTGAATCCTATAAATGCAATAGGCCGCTGCACATCGTGCAGCGGCCTATTGCATTTATTCCCCCAGATCCTCCAGCAGCAGGTCCAGCTCCCGGGGGCTGTTGACCACAAGCCCGCGCTTGATGCGCAAAGCGTCGTTTTCCGGCAGAAGATTGGTGTAGATGCCGGTCACGCGGATCAAAGTGCCCGGGGTGCCGTCGGCGCGGCAGGTGTACACCGCCACCCGCCCGCCGCTGTCCCGCAGGCAGTAGCGGGCAGCATCCGTCTGGGGCGCAGCCTGCGCGGCAAGGCTCAGGGGAGAGGCGGGATCGGTCTCGGATCCGGCGGGGCTTTGGGACAGCGGCAGCTTTGGCAGCGCTATCCAGAACAGACTGAATACAATGGTGAATACGCAAAGCCCGTAGAACAGGCAGACAGACAGCTTGCGCATAAAAAACACTCCCTTCCCCGGTAAGTATGCCCCATTTGGGCGGATGGCAGACAATTTTCACACACGGGCACTGTACTTTCCGTGGCGGAGTGTGCTATACTATTTATATCTGCTCAGCGCGCAAAGATTGGTTCTTGCCCGGCTGGGGCGTGCGTGCTATAATATGGTATTGCAGTTTGAAGTTTCGTGTCACAAACGATGTGGATAAAGCCCGGCGCAGCAATGCCCGGCAACAGTCTTGAAATGTCAGGAGGCGATCCCTATCTCCAACAATGAGATGAGAAAGATCCATCGGGGCGGCGAGGAGCAGCCTGCCCGCCCGGTGGGACGTAAGGTCAATGTTTCCCAGAGCCGCCGCGAGGTACACTCCGCAGCGGAAAACCGTACCCGCGCACCCAAAGCACCCAAAACTCCCAAGCCGCCGAAGGAAAAGAGCAAACACCCCATTCTGCGGTTTATCGGCCGCACCATCGCTACGGTGCTCTGCCTTGGCATCATGCTGGGCAGCGTGGTGGCCGTGGGCATGGTGTTCTATGTGGTGCAGGCTACCGCCAACGACGGCGACCTGCTGGACTTGGACAACATCCAGTTGAGCCAGTCCAGTATGGTGGTGGCTACCGACCCGGATACCGGCGCACAGGTGGAGTATGCCACCCTGCGCTCTTCCAACAGCCACCGCGTGTGGGCAGACCTTGAGCAGATCCCTTCCAACTTGCAGTATGCGTTCATCTGCACCGAGGATAAGGACTTCTACTCAGAGCCCGGCGTCAACTTCAAGCGCACCATCGGCGCAATGATCAACGAGTATCTGCTGCCTATTTACAGTTCCAAGCAGGGCGCATCCACGCTGGAGCAGCAGCTCATCAAGAACCTGACTGATGACAACAGTGCCAGCGGCATCGATGGTGCACTGCGCAAGGTGCGCGAGATCTACCGCGCCCTCTGCCTGAGCCGCAGCTACTCGAAAGAAACCATTCTGGAAGCTTATCTGAACACCATCAGCTTTACCGGCACCATTCAGGGTGTGCAGACGGCTGCCAACGAGTACTTCAACAAGGATGTCAGCCAGCTGAGCCTGTGGGAGTGCGCCACCATTGCATCCATTACCAAAAACCCCACCAACTATAACCCCTATACGAACCCCGAAAACCTGATCAACCGCCGCAACTTCATCATGTACAATATGTGGCAGCAGGGCGTGATCAGCGAGGAGGACTACCGCAACGGCGCTGCGCAGCCCCTTGTGCTGGCCGAAGAGGACAGCGGCAAAAAGCCCAGCACCGTCACCTCCTACTTCACCGATGCACTGTTCAGCGAGGTCGTGCAGGACATTATGGTCAAGGAGGGCATCAGCGAGTCCGAGGCGCAGAAGCTGCTCTACACCGGCGGCTTTACCATCGAAGCCACTGTCAACACCAAGCTGCAGTCCCAGATGGAAAACCTGATGCTGAACACCGACGATGCCTACTTCCCGGCGGGCTGGCATGAGGAAGAGGTCACCTCCATTTCGGACGATGATGTGCAGGTATTCAACGAGGACGGCACCCCCAAGACCCGCACCGGCGAGGACGGCACCGTCTACTATTACCGCAACGTGCGCACGCAGGCTGCCATGGTCACGCTGGATTATGACGGCAACGTGCTGGCCATTGCGGGCGGCTTAGGCGAAAAGACCAAGAGCCTTTCCCTGAACCGTGCCTACAACGTGGAGCGGCAGACCGGTTCTACCATCAAGCCCATCGGCGCCTATGCACTGGGCATCGAGTACGGTCTGGTCAACTGGTCCACCATGCTCAACAACTCGCCCCTCTACCTCAAGCAGGATATGGTCATCCGCGACGAGGACTACTGCCGGAAGAACGGCCTGATGGGCCTGACCGACAAGCAGCTGAAAGCCTACCCCAACGCATGGCGCAGCTGGCCACGCAACTACGGCGGCAACTACGGCGATGGCAGCGATCTCCCGCTGTGGAACGGCCTTGCCCGCTCGCTGAACACCATCGCGATCCGCGTGGGCGACCTTGTGGGCGCAAGCAACATCTTCAACTTCGTCTACAACACCCTGCAGCTGAATACGCTGGATCCCACCAACGATGTGGGTCTGGCGCAGATGGTCATGGGCAGCCAGACCAAGGGCGTTACCCCCATGGCGCTGGCCGCAGCTTTCCAGATCTTCTATGATGGCGAGTACACCACCCCGCATCTGTACACCCGTGTACTGGACCGGGACGGCAACATCTATCTGGAAAACAACGCCACCAGCTATCAGGCGCTGACCCCCGATACTGCCTATGTCATGAACCGTCTGCTGAAGAACGTTCTGTTCTCCAGCGTAGGTACTGCCAGCGGTCGCTATCCCAACTCTAACGGCATGGAAGCCTTTGGTAAGACCGGTACTGCCAGCGACGAAAAGGATCTGTGGTTTGTGGGCGGAACGCCCTACTATGTCACCGCTGTGTGGTGGGGCTACGATGCACCCTACGATATGACCAAGACCCTGTCCAAGCAGCAGGCCAAGACCCGCACCTGTGTGACCGCGTGGAAGGCGCTGATGGAGCAGGCACAGGCAGACCTGCCCTATAAGGCATTCCCCACCTCCGCAGGCGTGGTGGAGCGCCGCTACTGCACCCAGAGCGGCCTTCTGGCCGGTGCAGGCTGCCCGAGCACTGCCGTGGGCTACTACCGCGCCGATGACCTGCCCGATACCTGCACCTACTCCCACGCAGCCCCGCAGGCTGCTGCTCCTACCGAGAACACAGACGATGCTGTGCCTACCCAGCCGGTCATCCCCACCGATACCAGTGCGCTGGATACGGAATAAGGGTAAAAATCGTACTTTTTCGCCCCTTTGCTGAAAAATCCGGCAAGGACGGGGCGCACTTTACAAGACAAAACTGGACAAAGTGACAAAATAGCATCCGGGCTCTTGCATTGCAGGGGTTCGGATGCTATTATATTTTCTACAAGAACACTTGTGTTTGAGAGGTGAACAAGTTGGAACGCCGTTTTTATCTGGTGGATGCGCAGGTGCTGCCGGAGGTCTTTCTCAAGGTGGTGCGCGCCAAGGAGCTGCTGGCCAGCGGAGAAGCCCGCAGTATTTCAGCTGCGACCCGTGCGGTAGAGCTTTCGCGCAGCGCATTTTATAAGTATAAGGATTGTATCTTTGATTCCGAGAACGGCCGTGAGGTCATCACGGTCATGGCCACCCTGCGGGACGAGACCGGTGCGCTGCAAAGCCTTCTGGCAGGCATCAGCGCCGCAGGTGCCAGCATTGTGACCATCAACCAGTCCACCCCGGAAAACGGAGCTGCGCTGGTGGCGGTCACCATCCGCACCGACACCATGCAGATGTCCCCGGAGGAACTGACCGAAAAGCTTTCGCGCCAGCGCATGGTCGTGGGTGTGCGCTGTGGGTATAACCTGTAACAAAACAGGAAACGAGGGAAAGAGAGTATGGCTAAAATTGCAATTCTGGGTTTTGGCACGGTGGGCAGCGGCGTGTACGAGGTGCTGCGCCGCAATGCCGCAAGCGTTTCCCGCCGGGCTGGCGAACCGGTGGAGGTAAAGTACATTCTGGACCCGAAGGACTTTACAGGCAACCCGGTGGAGCCTTTGGTGGTCAAAAGCATTGATGTGATCCTGCAGGACCCGGAGATCCGGGTGGTGGTGGAGACCATCGGCGGCACCCGCTTTGCTTACCCCTATGTCAAGGCGTGTCTGGAGAGCGGCCGCAGCGTGTGCACCTCCAACAAGGAGATGGTGGCTACCTACGGCGCAGAGCTGCTGGCGCTGGCCAAGGAGCACGACTGTGCCTTCCTGTTCGAGGCTTCTGTGGGCGGCGGTACGCCCATCATTACCCCCATGCACCAGTGCCTGGCGGCTAACGTCATCACCGAGGTGGAGGGCATCGTGAACGGCACCACCAACTTCATGCTCACCAAGATGGTGCGGGAGGGCCTTGACTTTGAGGATGCGCTGCACATTGCGCAGGAGCTGGGCTACGCCGAGACCAAGGACCCCAGCGATGACGTGGACGGCCGCGATGCCTGCCGCAAGATCGCCATCCTGTCCTCCATGGTGTGCGGCCACCAGATCTACCCCCAGAACATTCCCACCCGGGGCATCCGCGCCATTACCGCCGCCGATGTTGCCAGCGCCGAAAAGCTGGGCTGCGTCATCAAGCTGATCGCATGGATGAAGCTTGGCAAGGACGGCAGTGTTGCCGCCGGTGTAGAGCCGTGTCTGGTGCCCAAGGCAAACCAGCTGGCCAGCGTGGACGATGTGTTCAACGCGGTGCTGGTCAAGGGCGATATGCTGGGCGATGTGGTGTTCTACGGCAAGGGCGCTGGCAAGCTGCCCACCGCCAGCGCTGTGGTGGCAGACGTGGTGGATGCCCTGAAAAACGGCGCACAGGTGCACGACAGCCTGTTCTGGCAGCCCGCAGACCCGGTGGACGGTATGCTCACCGACCCGGCTCCCGCTGCATATTATGTGCGTGTAGCGGGCATTGCACCCGCTGTGGTGGAAGCCATCTACGGCTACGGCAAGGTGGTGGATGAGCGGTACGAGGGCTGCGCCTACTTTGTGGAGCGCGCCGATGAGCGTGCGCTGGCAGAAGCCGCGCGCAAGGTGGAGGCCGTGGGCGGCAGCGTGAAGCTGGTGCTCAAGCGTCTGCCCGAAGAAGTGTAACGGAAAGGAACTGCGGCAATGAAGATCAAGGTTTCGGTTCCTGCCACCAGCGCCAACGTAGGCTCCGGCTTCGATGCGCTGGGTCTGGCAGTTACGTTGTACAACACAGTCACCTTTGAGGACAGCGAGGTGCTGGAGATCTCAGCATCGGACGGCACCCGCATCCCCCGGGGCGAGTCGAATCTCGTGTACCGCTCCGCCAAGGGTCTGTTCGAAAAAGTGGGCAAGCAGATCCCGCCCCTCAAGATCACCCAGACGAACCCCATCCCCATGGCGCGGGGTTTGGGTTCTTCTTCGGCCTGCATCATCGCAGGTCTGCTGGGCGCAAACCGGATGCTGGGCGATGTGCTCAACACGCAGGAGCTGCTCACGCTGGCAACTGCCATTGAGGGACACCCCGATAACGTGGCTCCGGCCCTGCTGGGCGGCCTGACCAGCAGCGTGTTCGAGGACGGCAAGGTGTATTCGGTCAAGCGGAATGTGGACGAAAGTCTCTGCTTTGCCGCCATCGTGCCGGACTACAAGCTGCTGACCGAAGCAGCCCGCGCTGCCCTGCCCAAGGAGGTATCCCATAAGGACGCGGTGTATAACCTGTCCCGTGCGGCGCTGGTGCCCGCAGCTTTCTGCGAGGGACGGCACGACCTGCTGGCCATTGCCACTGAGGATAAGCTGCACCAGCAGTACCGGATGCCCCTGATGCCCGGCTCCCGCGAGGTGTTCGATATGGCGCGGCTGTGCGGCGCAAAGGCCGTGTATGTCTCCGGTGCAGGCAGCACGGTCATGGCAGTGGCGGAAAAGGCCGAAGCCGAAAAGTTCTATTCCAAGCTGGAAAAAGGTCTGGAGCTGCTGGAAGGTCTGGACGGATGTGAAGCATTTACACTGTTGCAGCTGGATGCCGATAACACCGGCGCGACTGTGGAATGATAAACGGGTAAAGGAAGTGCAAGAACGCTTCCGCCCGGTAAGCCCCCGCAAGCGCGGGGCGTAAAGAGGAGAGTGACAAGATATGGCGTTGATCGTACAGAAATTCGGCGGTTCCTCCGTAAAGGACCGTGACCGTATCTTCAACGTTGCGCGGATCGTGGCCAACACCCACAACGCGGGCAATGACGTAGTGGTGGTAGTTTCCGCACAGGGCGACACCACCGATGACCTGATCGCCAAGGCAGGGGAGATCACCCATAACCCCTCGGCGCGTGAGATGGATATGCTGCTGGCCTCCGGCGAGCAGATCAGCATCGCACTGCTGGCCATGGCGCTGAACGAGCTGGGCTGCCATGCCATCAGCCTGACCGGCTGGCAGGCTGGCTTCCGCACCGACCGTGCCTACACCAAGGCGCGCATCACCCGGCTGGAGACCGAGCGGATCTCCTCGGAGCTGGAGCGCAACCGTGTGGTGGTGGTGGCAGGTTTCCAGGGTCTGAACAAGCTGGACGATATCACCACGCTGGGACGCGGCGGCTCCGACACCAGTGCTGTGGCCATTGCCGCTGCCCTGCACGCTGACCGCTGCCAGATCTACACGGATGTGGAGGGCGTTTACACCGCCGACCCGCGCAAGGTGCGCAACACCCGCAAGCTGGAGGAGATCACCTTTGACGAGATGCTGGAGCTGGCATCTCTGGGCGCACAGGTGCTGAACAACCGCAGCGTGGAGCTGGCCAAAAAGTACAATGTGGAGCTGGAGGTGCTCTCCAGCCTGAACCCCATCCCGGGTACGGTGGTTAAGGAGGTTACAAAGGACATGGAAGGTATGCTGATCAAGGGTGTTGCCAAGGACACCGATGTTGCTGTTATCACGATTCTCAACGTTCCCGACGAGCCGGGCATGAGCTTTAAGATCTTTGGTCTGCTGGCACAGAAGAACATCAACGTGGACATCATCCTGCAGTCCACCGGCCGTGACGGCAAGAAGGACATCAGCTTTACCTGCGCCGAAGGCGAAGCCGAGGTGGCCATGCGTGTGCTGAAGGACAGCGCACACTTCAGCAATGTCAGCGTGGACACCACCTGCGCCAAGGTCTCCATCGTGGGTGCCGGTATGCAGAGCCACAGCGGCGTGGCCTCCAAGATGTTCGAGGCTATGTCCAACAACAACATCAACATCAAGATGATCTCCACCAGCGAGATCAAGATCTCCTGCATCATCGACCGTGCAGACGCCGACAAGGCTGTCAGCGCCATCCACGATATGCTGTTTGACTGATCTGCGTAAAATTTTTGGTTATGACCTGTCTGCTCCCTGCCGGGGGCGGGCGGGTCATAATTTTTTTACACACAGCGGCGTTTACACAAATTGCAAAGGGGTGTATAATATAGTTTGAATCTGTGCGGCGCACCGGCGCTGCAACTATGCCGAAAAGGAGCCCCGCCGCATGAGTGAACCCACCCGTACCTCCAGAGCGCCTGCTGATAAGCGCCTGACCTATCAACAATGGAAACGCCGCAAAATGCTGCGGCTGGCCCGCAACTGGGTGCTGTTTCTGGCCGGCTGCGCTGCGGTGGTGGCGCTGCTGACCGGCGGCATCCTGTGGCTGCTGCCCAAGGTGCACGGCCTGCTGGCCGGGCCAAAGGTATTTGCAGCCAGCGTGTACGACGGCACGGATTATGTATTCAACGCCGCAGACACGCGGCTTACGCTGGTAAATGCCAATCTGCCCTATACCGTCGAGCCGACCCCGCTGCTGGATATTGCCGACGAAACCACCGGCCAGCAGCTGGAAGCCGAAGCCGCCATGCAGTACCGCAGCATGGCCGCTGCCGCGCAGGCGGACGGCGTCAGCCTGACCCTTGTGGCCGGTTATCAGGACGCCGACACCCGGCAGGATGCCTATGAAGCCCGGGTGCAGACCTACCGTGATAAGCGCAAGAGCGAAGAGGAAGCCGCCCGTCTGGCGGCTACCATCCAGCCCGCTGCCAACGCCAACGAGCACGGCACCGGCTACGCGGCAGATATCCTCAGCGCGGACGACCCGCAGCAGAATACCAGCTTTGCCGAGACTCGTGCCTACGAGTGGCTTACGGCCTACGCGGCGGAATACGGCTTTATCCTGCGCTACCCACAGGACAGGCAGGCCGCCACCGGCATCGTGTTCGAGCCGTGGCACTGGCGCTATGTGGGGGTGGAAAACGCCCTTGCCATCCGTGCCAGCGGCCTGAGCTTAGAAGAGTTCATCGCCCTGCAGCGGGCAGACTGAATCAAATGCTCTGTGCTGCGGCGCAGAGAGAAGGGAACTATCATTGGAACGTACTCTCATTGCACCGGGCGTGCATCTTTCCTGCGACCCGGCTTCTAAATTCAACCGCTGCCGCATCAGCATCCACTTTGCCTTCCCGGCAGAGCGTAAAACGGCCACTGCCCATGCGCTTTTGCCGCTGGTGATGGAGCGCGGCTATGCGGACTGCCCGGATATGACCCGGCTGACCAAAAAGCTGGCAAAGCTTTACGGCGCAGACCTGACCGTGGACGCCCGCCCCATGGGCTGCAACCACAACCTCTGCGTCAGCGTGACCGGCATTAAGGATGCCTTTGCGCTGGAAGGCGAGGCGCTGACCGCCGAGTATACCAAAATTGCGCTGGGTGCGGCCTTCCATCCGTATTTTGTGGACGGCTGCTTTGACCCGCAGGCCGTCAGCATTGAAAAGCAGATGCTGAAAAAAGGCCTTGAGGACGAGATCAACGATAAACGCATCTACTGTCTGCATCAGGCCAACCGGGAATTCTTTGGCGACAGCCCGGCGGGCGTGCGGCAGGAGGGTTATCTGGAAGAGGTGGACGGCCTTACCCCGGCCATGCTGACCGCCGCCTACCGGCAGATGCTGCGCACCGCCAATATCGAGCTGCTGGTGCTGGGCTGCGATGCCGCCCAGACCGCCGCCATCCGGGACGCTTTGCTGGCAGAGCTTGCCTGCATCGACCGCGCCCCGCTGCCGCTGGTGGAAAACATGGCCATGCCCGCCATTGCACCGGTGCACAAGACCGAAAACTACGATATGGTGCAGGCAAAGCTGTGTATGCTGTTCACGCTGGGGCAGCCCATGCAGCCGCAGCAGCTGGCAGCCGTGCGCCTTGCCATGGCACTGTATGGCGGCAGCGTGACCAGCCGCCTGTTCCTCAATGTGCGGGAACGGGACCATCTGTGCTACTACTGCTCCTCCTCGTTCCAGAGCTTTACCGGCAGCATGGCGGTGAACAGCGGCGTGGAGCACGCCGATGCCGCCCGCGCAGAGCAGGCGATTCTGAAAGAGCTTGCCGACCTGTGCACCGGTCCCATTACCGACGAAGAATTTGAGGACTGCCGCCGGGGTCTGCTCAGCGGCATGAACGGGGTAGAGGACAGTCTTGGCGGCATCGAGAGCTGGTACTACATCGAGGTGCTGCGCGCCGGTGCCAACAGCGCTGCGCCTATCCAGAGCCCGGAGCAGGCACGGAATGCCCTGCGTGCCGTGACCAAGGACGAGGTGCGGGATATCCTGCGCCGCCTGACCCTCTCGGTCAGCTATCTGCTTACAAAGGAGGATGCTGCCCATGCCGCAGAATAACCAGACCCTGCTGGAAAAGACCGTGGCCGACCAGTGGCAGACCCTGCCCTCCGGCCTGACGGTGCTGGTGCGCCCCATGCCGGGCTATTCCAGCACCCATGTGATCTATGCCACCAAGTTCGGCTCCATCGACCGGGATTTCTGCCTGAACGGGCAAACGGTGCATCTGCCGGCGGGTGTGGCGCATTTTCTGGAACACAAGATGTTCGAGGACGAGGACGGCGATGCCTTTGCCAAGTACGCAAAGACCGGTGCCAACGCCAACGCATTTACCAGCTTTGACCGCACCTGCTACCTGTTCACCGCCACCCAGCAGCTGGACGAAAGTCTGGATGTGCTGCTGGGCATGGTAGGCCATCCCTACTTTACCGAGCAGACCATCGCCAAGGAGCAGGGCATCATCGGGCAGGAGA